>Ga0302292_1000391_pt1 | contig 30945 bp, 15 predicted proteins | sample III_Fen_N2_1_FD_194553 | JGI IMG/M metagenome (GOLD analysis project Ga0302292, IMG submission 194553) | Peat permafrost microbial communities from Stordalen Mire near Abisko, Sweden - III_Fen_N2_1 | ecosystem: Environmental > Terrestrial > Soil > Wetlands > Permafrost | place: Sweden: Abisko...
TAAAAGCATTGGATATTGCCAATGAAATGGACTTAATGGATTCAAAAAACGATATTCATAAACAACTTTCGAAGATATATGCAGCAACAAATAATTTCTCCAAAGCTTATTTTCATCAAAAACGATTTGGTGAAATAAATGACAGCGTGTACAACGACCGGAATGTAAAGAAAATAGCAGAACTTGAATTTACCTATAAATTTGAGAAAAAGAAACAAGCCATTGTAGCCCTTCAACAGAAAAAAGATGCCGTGCAATCGGCAATTACAAAATCGCTGATTGTAGGAATTGTATTGTTGTTACTATTTGCCGGGTATGTTTACCGCTCATCGCGTGCGAAACACAGGTCTAACCTCCTCCTTACCAAACAAAAAAATGAAATTGAAAAGTTGAATGGTGAATATCTGGCTCTAAATAAAGAGTACATCAAACTAAATGAACAGTTAAAGGAATCGAACATCCAAATAAACAATGAGTTGGATATAAACCAAAGATCAATGACTGCTGCTACGCTAAAGCTTATTCAAAATGCGGAACGTGATGCCACGACAATTGGCCGGCTTCAACTTATAGAGCAACACACAAGCAATGAAGGAAAGCAAAATATCAAAGCACTTATTTCTGATTACACCCGGTCTTCATATAATTCAAACTGGGATGAATTTGAAATATTGTTTGAGAAAGTACACAGCTCGTTTTACGAAAATCTAAATACACTCTATCCAACACTTACTACCAACGAACGGAAATTATGCGCATTTCTTAAATTGAATATGAACAATAAAGACATTGCTCATATCACTTACCAATCGGAAGAGGCCTTGAAAAAAGCCAGATTACGCTTACGTCAGAAGCTTCAAATCGACCGGGAAACGAACCTGAGTAATTTTATACAAAGCATTTAATAAGAAAACACACTGTATATGCCTATGTAACAACATAGGCATTTTCTTTTATATCAATACATTACGAATTATTTTTTTGATTGTCCACTTTTTGTCCCCACACCTTTTTAGCTTTTTAGTAGAGTGAAATATATCTTTGCACCATGATTTTTAAAAATAATCAAAATATCCATTGCACATGTTTACCTTAACTACTCAAAAACCCAGAACTATTTTTTCTCCAAATCCTGTTATTGATTCTTTTCAAATCAGTGGCATCAGTGGCAAGGTAAAACTTGTTATCAGCGATTTGCATTGCCGCATTTTACTATCCAAAGAAATTGTTTGTGACGAAGTAATTTCAATGAAAGAAATTCCCCGCGGTATTTACGTTGCTCAACTGGCGACACCTGACGGCATTGAACGTCGGAAACTTGAGAAAAAATAAATGAGATTTTTTCGTGCCAGTTATTTAATTAAGTCAAAAAAGAATTAAGAGAAATGGTCAATCTTTTATTAATAAGGTTTGTTTACGCTAACTAGAAAGGTAGCCAGACGTTTGTGGCAATATCGTATAAAATGCTTCCGTCTAAACCGAAATACGTAAATGGTAGGTAAAAAAAAAAGAAACTTAATGAGAAAATCATTGTTTATTATGGGTCCTTAGCAATTCTTCCGATGGGAACAAGTGTAAAACCTGGTGCCGGTATATTAACCCACTATAAACCCATTCCTGATTTTGACACTTATGCCGGCGTAATGATCGGATATGACATTTCCGGAATTACGTTAAGCCCCGCCTATATGTTATACCTCTAATCGGTACTAGTTTTATCTTTATGGATGATGTTGCAGGAATTTTTTATTAGTTTAGCCCTAAATCAGGACTATATCCTGGAGGTGGATCAGCTTCCATTCAAATGCCAGTATTGGTATAGTTTATAAATTCCGATCCAGCAAATAAAACAGAAAAGCAGATAATGCAGCAAACAGAATTGTTTGCTGCATTATCTGCAAATGGGAATTTAAGAAATAAATTAATCAACGGTTTATTTGTTCTTTATAGGACAGATAATTGTACTAATTAAATTCCATGTTGATTATTAAAGTTGTTGCTAAAATTAAATCTCTTTGATTTAAATAATTTTTCAAACAAATTCATCAGCAATCGTGGCAACTCCTTTAAAAAACAATATAGTAATTAGTACACGACTGATACGTATTACTGTAAATGTTATCAATATAGTCAACTGTATAACCGGAACGTTGAACTACTTCTGCACTCCAGTACCCGGCCGGAATATCATACGTTGTTTTTGATTTTGCTTTGATGATTTGTTGAAACTGATTATTGATATACAGATCGTAAGGGTCATTTGAGCCGTTTGTAAACTCCATGCTAAACGTGTCATCCTGTTCACAGGTTGGTTTAGATTCAGTAGTACATCCGACAAAAAGAAAAACAACAAACAGACAAATTAATAGCTTCTTCATTTAGGTTGGTTTTTTTGTTTTAATAATATACATATTTTCATACAAAGGAAGCTCAATTTTCGGATGGTGCAGTTACATAATTAGTGGAAAAAGTTATATAATTCACAGATTTGAATTCGCCGATACTTATTACTCAAGAATCAGATAAAACAAAACGGGGTGAGTGAAATCTTCAATTAGAGTTTTGAAGAACAATTTTTATTTAGGCGTTAATTCTATTTGGCTCAATCAGAAAGAGTTATTCTTTTTGCAGGACATAAAAAACCCCGACAATCTAACGATTATCGGGGTTTTAAGTGCGGCTGAAGGGACTCGAACCCACACACCTCTCGGTACCAGATCCTAAGTCTGGCGCGGCTACCAATTACGCCACAGCCGCATACAGTGCGCATTGCGGGTGCAAAGATACACTCTTTTTTGGAATTTCCAAACTTTTTATTAGTTATAGTTGATAGTTGGTAGTTTATAGTTGGAAATTAGTTATTTAGTTTGGAGTTTGGAGTTTGAGGTTTGATACATTTACTATTAAATAAAAAAAACTTTTCAAACCTTTCAAACTCTTCAAACTCTTCAAACTCTTCAAACCCTTCAAACTCTTCAAACTCTTCAAACCCTTCAAACTCTTCAAACTCTTCAAACTCTTCAAACTCTTCAAACTCTTCAAACCTTTCAAACCCTTCAAACTCTTCAAACTCTTCAAACTCTTCAAACTCTTCAAACTCTTCAAACTCTTCAAACTCTTCAAACTCTTCAAACTCTTCAAACCCTTCAAACTCTTCAAACTCTTCAAACTTTGAACTCTATTGCCTCAACGTCTTTGCAGCCATTAATTTTGAACTCATCAGTGTTTCATCAAGCAAACCGGGATGAGAAACACGCATTGGATTAATATCTATTCCACCACGACGTGTATACATTGCTGCAACCATCAACGTGACCGGTTTAAAAATATCAGAGAACCGTTTGTAGATCATTTCCACCACTTCTTCGTGAAAATGGTTTTCTTTACGAAATGAAACCAGATATTCCATTACAGAACTTAATTCAATATCCTGTTTGGTTGACATGTTCACAAACAAATCGCCCCAATCGGGTTGATTGGTGACACGGCAATTGGAACGTAACAGGTCAGTCCTGAAAAGATAGGAATGCAAGGTCGTGGTCAATTCACTTTTTAGGAGTTCCGGTGATTCATTGAAATGGGTAAACAATATTCCTTCCTGAACCTCTACAGGTACTTTACGACCAAGATCTTCATGCATAAATTCAGGAAAGGGTTGTCGTGTTTCACAGGAAGCGTCGAATAAAGTCACATAAACCTGAGTATCCAGCAAAAGACTTAAATCGGTAGAAATTATTACACCTACCCGTTCCTCTGCCTTTAACACCGTTTTCCCGAAATGGTCCATGTTAAATGAATTGAGATACAACTTCAATGATTTTGACTCAACCAGATAGGTGCTGTCAGCGGGATACACCAGTTTCATCACACGAGAAACAGGCAATCCGTTATCAGTCAGGAAAGATAGTTCATAACAGTTCCACACATCAAATCCGACAAAAGGTAATTGAGCATCGTCAATCCCATAACGGACGCGGTTTTCGGAACGTGGAATCCTGAACAATAACGAAGTATCGTAGTTTTCTGGTATTGAGACTGATTTCCCCAGTGCCGTATCGTGAATATTAAATGGCTTCATATTTTTTGTTTCGTGTTCAATGTTCCGTGTTCTGCGTTCAACGTTCCGTATTCCGTGTTCTGCGTTCAAAACGCGAAACACAAAACACGGAACGCCTTAGTTCTTTCTGATATATGGGTTACATTTCTTACTTAGCCATTCACGTTCATATTCGTTTAGTTTAGGAGCGATAGTAGCATAGACACGCTGATGATACTCATTCAACCAATCGATTTCGGATTTAGTGAGTAAATCAAAGTTAATCAAATGCTGATCAATCGGAAATAAAGTAAGGGTTTCGAATTTCAGGAATTGTCCGAATTCAGTCTTCATAGCCGGAATGACATGAACCAGATTTTCTATGCGGATACCATACTCATTGGTACGATACATGCCCGGTTCATTTGAAATCATCATACCCGGTTGTAAAATAGTCGAATTTTCGTCCATACGGATACTCTGAGGGCCTTCATGTACACACAGGAAATGGCCTACACCATGGCCGGTTCCATGCCCGTAATTCAGCCCTAAATCCCACATGGCTTTACGGGCCAGAATATCGAGTTGCGATCCACGGGTACCGACAGGAAAAATTGCTTTTGCCAACGAGATATGGCCTTTCAGTACCAAAGTATTATCTGTTTTCTGTTGAGCAGAAGGAGTACCAAGAGCCACAGTACGTGTAATATCCGTGGTTCCATCCAGATACTGGCCACCGGAGTCGAGTAAAAATATATTTTCGGCTTTCAACTTAGCATCCGATTCGGGAGTCGCACTGTAATGTACGATGGCTCCATGAGCAGCGTATCCGGCTATTGTACCAAAACTTTCGCCTACAAAATGTTCCTGTTCGCTACGGAACTTACGTAATTTATCTGATACAGACAGTTCGGATAAATTACCGCTCTTCAGGCCTTCTTCCAGCCAGACAAAGAAACGGGTCAATGCAACGCCATCCCTTGCCATGGCATTACGAACACCGGCCATTTCAACTTCATTCTTAACGCCTTTCAGTTTGAAAGCGGGTGACATAATATTTCTTATCGCACATCCCTTCGGAATGGATTCAAACAATGCCTGATTCAGTTTTCCTCCATCTACCAAAACTGCTTTAGATGGAGCTGTTTTTTTCAACAAGTCGTATATTGCCAGGTAAGGGGCAACTGTTACACCCTGGCTTTGCAGATAGGCACTTGTTTCGGGAGTTAGCTTTTCGGGAGCAATACATAAAGTTGCTTTTTCATTTTCAACCAGGGCATATGCTATCACAACAGGATTATAATCGACATCATTACCACGGATATTAAACAGCCAGGCAATATCATCCAATGCTGAAATCACAAATACATCAGCATATGCTTTTTTCATCTCCGTACGGACTAATTCCAGTTTATCTACTGTTGATATTCCGGCAAATTGAATATCATAAACAAAAAATGGTTTCAAAGGTATGGCGGGGCGATCGGTCCAAACTAAAGCAGGTAAATCAATGGACACTAGATCCAGTTCATTCATTTTCAGCTCTGTTTTCATCAGACCATATCCGTTCAGCGAAAACATCTGGGAGTTTACACCTACTTTTTCACCGGGTTTTAATTGAGTGGCCAGCCAGGGTAGGATTTCAAGCGTTTCAGGAAGACCTTGTTTCATTAATTCAATTCCTGTTCCTTCTAGTTGATCAGCTGCATGAAGGAAATAGCGTGAATCGGTCCATAATCCTGCACTTGTCAAAGTAACAACGGCAGTACCTGCCGAACCGTCAAAACCTGATATCCATTGACGCTCTTTCCAATATTCAGCAATATACTCACTGGCATGAGGATCGGTTCCGGGGATGATACAAGCTGAGATACCTTTTTGTTTCATAGCGGCACGAAGCAAAGATATACGATTGATTATTTTTTCCATTGTTTATATTTATTTTAATATTTTTTTCTGTTAGTGCAAAGATAGTTATTAAGAAAAGATAATCAAATAAAAGCCCGGATATATTCAACAAATCCGGTTAACAAAAGTTTTATACAAGCGGAGTAATAAGAGAACCTCAAATATGATTAACCATTTTTTATTTCGTTAATGAACTGACCTGTTTTTCAACTTACTTCTATTATTCATTGTTGTTCAGTATCCATGAAAGCACTTTGGAACAGGCGGTTAATATTATGTTTTTTATGCAGCTACAGGCGAGTCAGTTTCTTTTTCAAGTGATAACCTTTACAAACATCTATTTCAGGGATCGATCATCCTTTCGGTGTTCATAAATTCAACAGGATAATAAATTGAACTTTATAAACTGTGATTTTTCTCAAATCTGCATTGGGGAAAAAGTATCTACTAATTTAAGTTGAATTATATGAATAACCGGCTAATCAAAAAAATTAAAGTCACCAGGGAAGATTCCTGGTGACTTTCTCATATTTACCTTAAAAAAAAACCTATATTTTCGTAATTACTATGGCCGTTCCTCCACCGGGAGCTAAATTCAACTGAATGGTTGAGGTTGATGTTACTTCAATTTTCTCAATATCCACAGGATATGGATTCGTTTTATAATCAGCCTTCTTGCCATCTTTGAATATTTTTGCAATGTACCTGGTATTTTTGTCCAGAAAATTCAATGACATATTTAGTTTTCTGGCACTCTCATCGGTGATCCCACCCACATACCAGTTCTCGGAATTTCTGTCTTTACGGGCAACAATTACATAATCACCGATCACAGCTGCCGGGACTACTGTTTTTGACCAATTCGTCGGACAGGAAGTTATAAATTCGAATGCCGGATTACCCTCATAATGTTCGATCATATCGGATGCCATTTGTAGGGGACTATACAATACAACTGCCAGCGCCAGCTGTTTTGCCAGTGTGGTATGGACATGTGTTTTTGGTAATGATGGATTTTCAAACTTAAAAGTTCCGGGAGTAAAATCCATTGGTCCTGCCAGTCCCCTGGTAAATGGAATGATAGTGGTGTGTTCCGGAGGATTTCCACCATCGGGCGACCAGGCATCATACTCTTGTCCACGAACCCCTTCCTGAGACATTAGATTTGGATATGTGCGCTGCAGGCCGGTTGGAATCATCGGCTCATGATTGTCAATCATGATTTTATATCGGGCAGCTGTTTCTATCACTTTGCGATAATGGCGTACTCCGTATTGACTGGCATGTTGCTCTTTATGATCCAACAGAGGATTGACATATCCTGTTTTTACACAACTAATGCCCAGTCTGGAATACATCCTGAAAGCACTGTCCATCTGTGCTTCATAGTTTTTAGTGGCGCCTCCGGTTTCGTTGTGTCCAATAATTTTGACGCGATTCTTTGCAGCATATTGAGTAAGCTTGACTAGATCGAAATCAGGATATGCTTTTGTAAAATTAAACTGATCTCCATTTGCTGACCAGTCGCCGTCCCAGCCATAATTCCAGCCTTCGACCAAGACACCCTGGAAGCCATGTTTTGCAGCAAAATCGATATAACGCATGACATTGGCATTTGTCGCCCCATGTTTTGGACCCTGCCCCCAGGTAAAGGCCTTCATGTGCATTCCCCACCAGATACCAATATATCTGCCCGTTTGAATCCAGGAAGTATCGGTAATTTTTGAAGGCTCGTTCAAATTGAGCATCAACCGCGAAAGCATGAGACCTCCCGGGTTTTCAGCAATGATAACAGTTCTCCATGGACTTTCAAAAGGGGTTTTAGCAATTACCTTTTCACCTGTCGACCACGGAGTCAGGTCAGCTTTTAAGGTTGATGACCCTTGCTTTGGAGTCAGGTTGAGTCCGGCATAATCAGTAAGATTTGCTTCATGAATAGTCAGGTATAAACTGTCATTCACCTGCATGGTCAACGGGGTGGAAACAGTATCCAGGCTCGTTACCGGAGCTTTTTTATACAGACTCTCAAAGTAATTTGTATGGTTAGTCGGGATTGACCAGGTTTGCGGATTACCCACCAGCGCGAATTCCGTAAGTTCATCCATAATGACAAAATCAGTCAGGTTTGGTTGTGATGGGAACTGATACCTAAACCCCACCCCATCGTCAAATACCCTGAATACGATGGATAATTTACGTTTCAATCCACTTTTCTCGGACAAGTGGAGGATTAATTCGTTATATGTATTATCCACAGCAAGTTCTTCTCCCCAAGGCTGGGTCCATTTTTCACTTACTGATTTTGATTCGGTATTTTCAATTTCGAAATCTTTATTAAATGCATTATTCCCTTTGAGAATAAAACCCAAAAACGATTTTTCGATAATGATTTTATTATCTTTTTCTACCTTATAAAACGGCTTTCCATCTTCTATTCCGGCTTCTATTTTAATTTTCCCATCAGGCGAAGATACCACGGCTTTTTTACCCTGTGTACAGGAAAATGTAAATATTAAAATAAAGGAGAAAACTAAACAACATGTATTCCTCATGACAATTGATATTTCGTTTTAATTTTATAATTTTACTAAATCACTATTCATTTCGGGTATGATCTCAGAAGGGATTTTTTTTTGTTAGAGATGACGGATATTTTGAAAATTAAAGGACTATCTCATAGTACAGAATCTTGATTTTTAATTGTGCGAATATATAGATTATAGCTTAGGCAACAGCTTGCACAAAAAAAAGATATAATCATTTAATAATTTAAATAATTATATCTTTTTGTATTTCAAGTATTTGGAAAGCCCTTTATCGGGAATAAATATAAAGGAAATATATAGTAAAAGGTGTAGAATTGGACTAAAACGAAGGGTGGGATTATGAGTAATATTCTTGCTATAAAAGGATGTCCTATTTTACAGATTTAATTTCCATTATTTTTTGTTCGAACAATTCGTTCTGAACGATAGATTTGTTTTTCACCTTTGTTTTATAGGTGTTAATGGTATGAATTGAATAGTTCAGAAACTTACTTATTTTTTCGCTTTCGATCACTCCCAACCTGATTAACGCAAAGATTCGCATTTCCACAGTCAGGCTTCCATTTTCAATACCCATGTGGGGTAACTCATCGAGGGGAAACAGAAGTTTATATTCATTAATAAAATCGGGGAAGAGTTTTAAGAATGTCTGGTCGAACGTGGTATACATATTTTTCCGTTCCATCAGTATATCAGCTTCTTTAAACAATTTAGGGAATTCATCGTATTGTTTCGATGCCACCTTCCGATTGATTAAACGATACATGTGTTCAAGTTTATCAATGTATTGGTAGTTCACATAGAAGAAATGCCCTATATACTTATCTTTAATCTTATTCGCTTCATACAGTTCGGAATTTGTCAGAAGCACCTTTTCGTTTTGTTCCTGAATGGTCATCCTGGCAATTTTTAATTTTTTGAGTTGTTTTCGAATAATCAATGTTGCACCCAGAAACAATATTAATAAAATCGTTACAGACATAAACAGCCATATCAGCAGATTACGCTGGCGCTCTATCGAATCGAACCGTTCTTTCTCGATAATTGGTAAAATGGAACTAATCTCGATTTTCCGGTGGCGGGCGTTGTAAAAATTAGCATCGTCCATGGCTAATTTAATGTATTTGTTTGCCTGATTGATATCACCGTGCGACTGATACAACAGTGTTGCGAGATTTCGCATGGCTACCGTTTCTTTTGTTCCTGATTTGATATCTGAAATAGCAGCCTTCACTAAATTGATCAATGCTTCATCGTGTTGATTGGTCAACGAATTGATGTAAGCAAGACTGGATGCAGCTATCGCATCCTCATGATTATCAACCGATTTCTTTAATACTTCTCTAAAAGCGTCCATCGACCCGTTATAATCTTTCTGTTTCATCTTCATCAATCCCACTGCCGACCAGTATTCTACGGTATTGACAGGAATCAAAGCAATGGCCTTTTCGCTGTATTTATTACCTTTCTCTACGTATTCCGATTTAAAGGGTTCTACACCGTTATAGTCGGCCATATCATAATATAAACGGGCCATTATTTTGTAATAATCCAGTTTTACGGATGCATCCAGATTATCAATATCACTGTCTTTAACAATGTCAAATGCTTCTTTAAATAAACCGGAGGATAAGAAACAAAATACCAGGCGGACTTTTGCTTCAACTATTTTTCCGGGATCTTTTAATTTATTTGCAATATCTAATGTTTTTATGGCATACACATAGGCTGAGTCGTATTTATACGATTTATATTCTTCAAAAAGAGCAGCATAATGATGTAATTGTTCAAAACTTACTTTTGAAGTATTCTGTAATTCTTTTTTGATTTTATGAATTTTATTTTCTTTTTGATTCATATAATAACTGCTTTGAACAATATACTTGTCCAATTCAACGAACATTGAGTCAAGTCGTTCAGCATGAAGCAGGGACGCAAACTGGAGACATAAAATTACCAGAATGATTTTATTGTGATTTCTTTTCAAAATATTAGTTTAAAAAATTTTCGAAAGATAGATATTTATTCCGAATAAAACAAAATTTATGTATGCTACTCTTATTATAAACCTGATCCTGTTCATAGCAGGTTGTATTAGGTTCATTGTAACATTTACATGTTTTTTTACATGTTTTTCCAGACTGTTTTACTCAGTCAGTTGACGGGTGAAGTATTCTTAAAAAAACAAACAGAAACCTCGCAACTGTTAGCGAACATAGACGGGGTTATTTACTACTTAATTGTACACAATCATATTCTATCACCCATTAAACAGACCAATGAATGAAGTCCCTAAAATTTACAGGTTTCTTTTCAGATTTTCGGATTGTTGTTGATGTTTCATCAATTCGATCAACGAATTAGCTTCCCGGGAAGGAGAGAATTGATTTGCTTTATTTAAGTAAAACAAAGCCATCTGTTCTTTATTTTGCATGAAACTCAACTTTCCGGACAATAGAAAATATTCCTGTTCAAACGGAAATTCCAGACAAAGCCCTTTCATAATGTGCAAAGCATTTACCAGCAGGTCATTTTTTTGTTTATATAAATCATACAGAGAATGCATGGAGTTGAACCAATTCAGTTGCTTAACAGAACTGGCTCCGGCTATCTGTTCTTCAACTGTTTTTATATGTAGTGGATTTTCTTTCTCGATTGGTTCATTAAAAGGCCATTGCTTCTTTAACAACCATATGGATATCCGTCCAAAAATCGAATCGAATGCTGTATCAGGATACGCTTTGGGTAGTGTTGACAGCGAATGGTCATGTTCTTTCAATACGGGGAGTAACCCTGTTTTTTTCAATTCAGTATAAAAAGCATCTGAAATCAATTGTTGTCCTTTCATATTTGGATGAACAAGTTCAAGAAATAAAGTTGAATCGAGTATTGCATGAGGAGAATGGAGTTCAAACACATGCATTACATCAACAAAATGGACATTCGGCTGAAAGTTGACTAATTGTCTGGAGAAATCAGACAGGGTATACGAATTAACGGCTGTAAGAGACAGGTTGATGATTTCAAAATTAATAGTGGGATATTCAAACTGTAACCGGCACTTAAGCATTCGGGGAAAAGCACCGTTGTGCATGTATGGGAATCCAACCGTAGTGGATTCGCCAAGAGCAAAGATCCGGAAGGTACCCGGTTTTTTAACTTTGGTAAAAAGTTCAACATTTTCCCGTGTGGCATTCTCCTGCAAAGTGAAGTACTTTTGGAATATTTCAGGGTTTAAGTGGTAATACTTTCCGGTTTTATCTTCAATAAAAAGGGATGTGTCATATCCATAGTTACACAAATGCAGAATAATTTCTACGAGTATCAATATAAAAAACGGCAGCAAAATAGCTATTGTTTTAAATATCCACTGCTTTGAATAATTCCTTTTTGTGTTCAATTCAAGTAAAGATTACATTGTTTTTTTAATGCTGATAGCACGTGATTACGAATGAAGTCTGCAAGTGAAAGTAAAAACAACCACCCTTAAAAAAGCCGGGTGGTTGTTTAAATACAAAGTGAATCAATACCCTTCGGATTGTTTAATCGTCCCGTGATACCTTTCTATTTCTGTTTTTGGAATGGGCTGTACATAATAGGCATTGCCATAAAAATGAAGCTGACCATTTCGTGTGGTTTGATAGTAGTTCACTTCCTGTTGTCCTATTTGCCACCGTCGTACATCAAACCACCATTGTCCTTCTGCAAACAATTCTGCCCAACGTTCGTATTTCAAAACATCATTGTGTAAATGATCCCCCGGTTGAGCCATTGTAGCATCGGTAAATGTCTTGTAGTCGATTGATGAAGGACTCTCGATTGGCAAATTATAGGCCCGGCGATGCACTTTATTGACATATTCCAACGCCTTGGCTGGTAGCGAATCCTTCAAAGCCTCGGCATAAAGCAGGTAGATATCTACCAACCTCACAACCGGATAATTTGCCGGACTGCTGAAGTTCAGCTGACTCTCAGTTCCCAGTCGGTTTGTAAACTTTTTATGATTCCATGATAATATCTGAGGCATGGTATTCAATACCGGTGACCGGTCGTAGAACGTCACTTTGCCAAGGGCGTCCATAAATGTATCGACATAAGGTTGTCCTGCACAGACATATAACCGGGGATCTGCTGTTTTATTTAAGCGGATGTTGTTACTCTGGGTTGTATAGGCAGGATCAACAATCCAGGGAATATTGGTTATCGACCGTGGACTTGAACTTACAAACGCAGCATTATGTATTCTGTTTCCCGGAGCCGGTAAAGTAAATCCGAAACGCCGGATATTCGCATCGTGAACATAATTATTTCCCCATCCCCCGGTTGAATTGGTTATTATATCATACCCTGTAGTAGGTGCCTTATCACGAAAAGCAAGGTTAAGAGGCCACGGTGCAAACACCATGGGCATTCCGCTTCCGGTAGTATATCCGGCCCAGGGGCCGTTTTGTTTCAGGTTGGTCGACATATCAATTTCATACAGGTTTTCATTTTTAAACTCATTATTGGGATCTCCATAAAACATATTTTCATAGAGAGATGTCGGATTTAATGTTTTGCCACTGTGAGCAATGATATCTTCCAAAACAGGAACTGCTCTTCCCGGATAACGAGCCTGCATATACACTTTAGCCAGCAATCCTTTTGCTGCCCACTCGGTAGCACGTGTGAAGTCGCTGTTTTTTCCTGTAAGCAACGGGATAGCTTCGTTCAATGTATTTATGACAAAAAGCCACGAATCTTTAGTAGTACCTCGTGGTGGCATCATTTCGTCAATTGTCTTTGGCACTTTATCAATAATAGGGAGTCCTAATCCATCAACTTTACTCTCTATTTCGAAGAAGATCTGACCATGCCAATAGGCCAGGGCACGGTTGAAAAGCGCCTGTCCCTTCATAAAATCAAGCTTTGCCAATTCTGTCGATCCTATTGCCGGATGAGCACTTTTATACTTTTCGATTCCTTCCAGTGCCGCATTTGAGAGTTGAACCCATCGCAGCACATCCGAGTAGGTTTGTGTATTATACAGGCAATCGGTATTTGTGTTGTTACTCATCTGAGAAGCCCTGGTATCGTACGTTCCATCTGTATCAGAAGTATGATCGTACAGATAGATTCCCATTGGGAACCAGTAAAAAGCATATAACCCTTGTTGATGACTCCCGGCATAACTGGCCGTCAACATTAAATCAACCTGATCCAGTGTACTTGGGAATATACTCGAAGAAACCGATCCGTTATCAGTAACCTGAAGGAAATCCGAGCAACCTGACAGAAAAAGGATCAGAAGGACAACACCGGTGAAATGATAAATTATATTTTTCATATTGATATATTTTCTGTGTGATTCATTTTTAAATTAAAAGCCTAAATCAATTCCAAATGAGATTAAACGTGAAGGGAGATAGCGGTTCGGATTATCCACACCGCGTTGTAAAACCATGAGTTGTGATCCATCAACTGGCGTATTAGCCAGTGCTGTTCCTGCTATTTCGGGATCAATTCCTGTATAATTGGTAATTGTAAACACATTTTGGGCACTGATATAGATGCGTGCGTTGTTCACAGCGAGACTTTTCAGCAGGTTCCTGGGGAGGGAATAACCTATCACCAGATTTTTCAATTTAATATAATCCCCTTTTTCAACCCAGAATGAAGAAGTGGTGGTATAATTCTGACTTGGATCACCGACCCATTGATTGTTGGAATCAAACATTCCTGCTCGCGGCATACTGGTCAGGCCGTTGCTGCCAAAGAAAGAGTCATTGAAAATATCAGATGTTGTATTGCCATCGTTTGCAAAGGTTTGGGTGCTACCCAGTCCTATTGAGGCTCCACCCTTAACTGCATTATAGATATCAAATCGGAATGCTCCCTGAAATTGCATGCTGAGATCAAACCCCTTAAATTCGACTTTCATATTCAACCCGCAAACTGCCTTTGGCCATGGATTACCAATGTCTGTCTGACTGTTTTCATTTACGTATCCCTGACCGAAATCATCGTAGATCAAATCGCCAACCCCGGTATTTTGTCTCCAGTAATAATTTTGACCTTTAGCAACTGCTTTTGCATTATAAGCATCTACCTGGGCCTGGTTTTGGAATATCCCTATGGCTTTATATCCATAGAAATAACCCATCGACTTCCCGTTTTCTGTCCGGTTAATTCCATACATAAGGGGTGCTGCACCCTGATCGCCCAGCTGAATCACTTTATTTTCGTTGAAAGAGAGATTACCACCGACCGTATAACGGAAGTCACCTTTCCGGTCACTCCAGGTTAACGTAAATTCGTGACCAACATTTTCAACCTGACCAATATTGATAGGCATCGTATTGTTAATACTCGTATAATAACCAATTCCACTGGCTAAAGGAACAAGGCGCGAATACAGCATGTCCTTCGTTTGACGGTTATAATAATCATATACAAATGACAACCGGTTATTAAAAAAACCCAGATCAATACCCATATCGGCTTGATGGACTTCTTCCCATTTAATGTTTTCGTTTGGTACTGTAAAGCTGGCCCATCCCTGTACCGGCGTTGTACCTCCATAGCTATATGTAATCTGGTCGCCTACATACGATTGTTGGTACAGGAACTGAGGGATTCCGTCATTTCCCAGGATTCCCCAACTGGCCCGTAATTTGGCATTCGACAACCATTCCATTTTATCTTTGATAAATGATTCTTCATTGATTCTCCAGGCTCCGTTGATGGAAGGGAAAGTACCCCACCGGTTACTTGGTCCAAACTTATCGGAGCCGTCACGCCGGATATTGGCTGTAATCAGATACTTGCCTAAATACGAATAGTTCAACCGTCCAAAGAATGACTGACTCCTGCCTACCCCGACAAAGTCACCTGCAGTAGGTGGAGCCACGTTGGTGGATAAACTGATCGACCCGGCAATCGGGACAGGAAATCCGGTTACATCAACCGTATTGTTGTAGGCATCATATTTTGTAGCTTCAGTACCCACCATGATTTTAAAACCGTGATTTCCAAAGTTTCTTTCATAAGTCAACGTGGCATTATAGGTCAATTCACGGGATGTCCCTGCTTTCGATTCCATGGTCGCATTATTCAGCGAGACTGCCCTGAAATTATAAGCTTCGGTAAAGGCATTATTGGAAAACCCATAAAAATTGCCTGATGCATTTATTCTTAAATCCAACCCTTTAATAAAATTCACATTGATATATGCAAGTGCATTTAAGCTGTAATTGTTATCTTTATAATGATATACTTTTTCCTGTCCATAAAGATTCGGACCGTTCAGATAAGAGGGTGTAGGTGTATAATTACCCTGGGCATCTACAGGCTCCATGGTAGGTACCGTCCGAAATGGAATTGCATTTGTGTAAATAGAGTTGTTGGGTCGAGAAGGATTATTCGTTCTCATATTCCCGTAAAAATTTTCTCCAACAGTTACGTGCTTGTTCATTTTATAGTCAAGATTTGTTCTAAACGAGAAACGGTCGGCTTGTGTATCTAAATAGACCCCCTTTTCACTGTAAAAGCCACCTGACATAAAGAAGTTGACTTTATCGGTCGAGCCCGACAAGGAAACATTGTATTCCTGTTCAATGCCGGTATCATACATCACATCCATCCAGTTCACATCCGGCAGTTCGGAAGCACTCTTTACCCCTTCGAGACTTAAAATATCCGTTCCCATTGCTTTTCTGGCTCTGATAAATTCATCCCTGTTCAACAAATTGATATTAGTTGTGATATTACGCAGTCCATAGCGGGCATTGGCAGAAATCAAGGTTTTTTGTCCTTTTGCACCATGCTTGGTTGTTACCAGAATAACACCCCCCGCTGCCTGAGCTCCGTAGATGGCACACGAACCTGCATCTTTCAATACCTCAATGGATTCAACATCCCGCATATTAAACTCGAAGCCAGTCGATTGTTTCACCCCATCTACGATATACAACGGCTGCATTCCATTCGTAGAACCTGCACCCCGGATGATAATATCTGCCGAAGCACCCGGAGTACCACTGTTATTTGTCACCATTACTCCCGCCGACAAACTTCCAAGTGACTCAGCCACACTTTTTGATGAATAATCTTTAATATCATTGGCGTTCACAGAAGTAATGGATCCTGTTAATTCCGATCGCTTCTGAGTTCCATATCCCACTACCACCACTTCATCCAACGATTTTGAATCTTCGTTTAAAGTGATCAGATACATATTTTTAGTAACTGATATTTTTTCCTGATACGGTGTAAATCCGATATATGTCACTTTAATCGTGCTTCCAACAGGAGCGTTCAATTCAAATCCACCTGCCACATTTGTCACAATACCGGTAGAGGTTCCTTCAATGATTACTGTTGCTCCAATAATTGGTTCATTATTGGCATCAACCACTTTACCAATAACCCTTTTTAAATTCTGAGATTGTGCGTAACCGCCTGAAGCTGTTAAACAGCATATAGCCACGACTAAGAAAATCATACTTTTAAATTTGTTTTTCATACATAGTATATTGTTTGATTTAACAATTGCCCTGCTAGGGAGCGTGATTTTTGTTTTATGTTTATACGCAGCATGTACTTAGAATGCTGATTTACATAGATTACTAATTTAAAAGATTATCCGAAGAAAATCCTTCCTGCACATTTTATCTGATATTTAAACACCGGCATAAGGTTGATATGTTACTATGAGGTTGTTCTATTTAACACCAATTATCTGAACCAGGAACTGTCAAAATTCGAATCTCATTTGGATCTAAAATTAAACTTGATTGAACAAAGATATATGGCTTATTCATTAATTAGAAGAGTTATACGAAATATATAAAATAATATCATTACAATAATATACATTTATTTAATTTTCAGGAAGATAGTTCGTTTTATATTTAAAATAATATAACTTAAATATAAGATTAAAAAGAAGTAAAATCGGGTTCTTTTAACGATTAACGGGTTATGGATTTGTGACTGCATAACCACAAAAAAAAGGGACGCTACAACCCGGATTCGTTCGAAAGTGCTATTCGTTTTAAAAAGCCTCGCCTGGGTATTTTTCAGAATAAAAATGTAATGTTGTTATAACCCTTCATCCAAAATTTTCATTTGTGGAATTAATCGATAAAAAAAAGTATTTCCTTAATTCTGTTCCCTGATTACATTGTCGGAATTGAGAGTTTTTTTGTAAATTTAGAACAGTTTTTATTTGAAAATTAAATCGAACAGGGTACATACTTTTATAGTTGTAACATTGAATACATACTTATTTTTGTCAAAAAGCAGGTATTTACGATTCGGAATGTAAATCCGGCTTTACATAACGCAATTTTTATTCCTGAAAACATCAATATTTCTGTTTTCTATCATTCAATTTAATCATCTGAATTTAAATGATATAAATTTATATTGCTTATATTCTAATTATATTATTTTTATATTCAATATCATTCTGCTATTTTTGATTTTTGATTGTAAACAATGAATGTCAGTATATCGGTAGGGTGATAGAAGAATTAGTGCAGCAACATAAAAAAAGACCTGTTCTGTAATCAGAAAGAATAAATTTACGCCCTTCTGTCGGTAACGTTCTTTTAGGAAGAGATTTAATTTATTCCTGAAATAAAACACAAAAAATAAAAGTGTTCTGCCACCTTGTTTTTAATCGGTTTTAGAATATCCGTTTATAGCTTACGTACTAAAAAAAACACTATACCACCATGAAAAAGTCCGGTTTACTTCTTTCCATATTATTCACTTTATTCGCATTTGAAGCCTATCCACAGCACGTTTCTTTTCCGGATGACGCGATCGAAAGGGGCTATTACAACCGTCCCTACAAAAGGTATGAAGCTGAAACCGGAAAATGTCAGACGAACGGAATCATTCTTCAACCATCGTTTAATCAAACTACCCTTCAAAGCGAAGCTTCTGATCAGATTGCTACGCAACTGACCGAAAATGGTTCATATGTACAGTGGACGAATGATGAAGCGGCGGATGGATTGACACTCCGATTTTCTATACCTGACAGTGTTGATGGAAAAGGCACTAAAGGGACTCTGGGCCTGTATGTAAATGATGTTTATGTACAGGACATCATACTAAACTCATACTGGGCCTGGCAATATATTTTATTTAGCGGAAATAAATATCCTGATAATACTCCTTTAAACACAAAATTTCCACGTATGCGTTTCGATGAAATGCATTTAAAATTAGATTCTAAAATTCCTGCAGGCGCCACTTTTAAATTAGTAAAAACCGACACAAAAGCTGCCGTTTACACCATTGATTTTGTCGAACTGGAACCGGTTCCCGATCCTGTGACATACGAGTCAGTTCGGGATGCCAATAAAGTTATGTATGATTCGTCGGTACCCTTATCCACTTTTATCTTTCTGAATGGTGGAAAAACAATTTATATACCTGCCGGAAAATACACCGAAGCAAGCAAAATTCAAATACTGAATGATCATACAAAACTTATTGGAGCCGGTATGTGGTACACGGAAATCTACTTCAGTGCTTCTTCGGATGTCAGGGCGACGTATGCCAACCGGGGCATTTTTACCGACAACAGCCAGGTTATCATCGATGGATTGTATTTAAACACGGCAAACAACAAAAGATATTATGACAACAATTCCAGCTTTCAGGTTGGGAAAGGATTTATGGGAGGTTTTGGAGCTAATTCCATTATTCGCAACGTGTGGGTTGAACATTTTGAGTGTGATGGTTGGATTGCCAATTATGACGGGCAAGGTGCCGATCAGCTGTTGGTGGAACACAGTCGTTTCCGGAATAACTATGCTGATGGATTGAATCTCTGTCAGGGGGTTTCAAATGCGGTTGTACAAAACTGTAGTTTCAGAAATAATGGTGATGATGATATGGCATCCTGGTCAAGCGGTCAGATTTGCTTCAACAATATCTTCAGGTATAATATTGCCGAGAATAACTGGCGTGCTTCCAGCCTGGGCTTTTTCGGAGGGCAACAAAACAAGGCATTGAATTGTGTGATTATTGATCCAATGGAGGCGGGTTTACGGGCAAACTGCGATTTCTCCGGAACAGGTTTTAGTACGGTCGGGGTGAATGAATTTCGGAATATATCGATTTATAAAGGAGGCGTTGCTGCAGGTATGGTTGGTGTCAGCGGGGATTTATGGGGCAATCAACAGGGAGCAATCCAGTTGAACAGCAATTCAAATTACAACCTGATAAACATAAAACTCGATAGCATAGACCTGTATAATTCCAAGAACAATGCTGTTTTCATAGGCAGTGGCAGCGGGTACAAAATTGTCAATCTTGAAATGAATAATATACAGATCGACGGAACCGGACAATATGGAATCTATTATAGCGGGGCAAGTGGCAACGGTTCCTATTGTAATATCACGTATACGAATATTGGTGCCGGTTCAATTTCAAATGCAGAACCTGCAACATTTATATTTCCTGAAAACTGCACGACTGAAGTTCCTGAAGTTGGTGCAAAGGTGTTTCAGGTCACTTCAACCAACGATACACTGACCATCTCCGGGTTTATGAATTCGTCGGTTTCACTTTATAACCTACTGGGCAAAAAGTGTTTTCAAACAAATATCTTATCGAACGAAGCTGTAATTACGAATTTGAGATCCGGTATTTACCTGGTCCGGTTGGATAGTTCGAACAAAGCACAGAAAGTATTGATCAGATAGGTTGAAAATTCAGAATATCCGACTAATACCTTTCCAAATAATGAACTATTTATTTCATTAGAAATCAGAACCTGCTTTTACCGGATTCTGATTTTCAATGAAAGATTCGTTCACTCCCCACTCAATACTCTTCTCTTACTTATTTTCATCCTTTCCATTTATGCATCCTGTTGAATTGTAAGATTGCTCTGAATGAATTTATATATTGAAAAAATAAGATTCAGTTATTCAGGCTTCCTGTCAACAAAATGAACAAATAGCGCTTCACCTTTAATTGAATTATAAAGAAAATGACAGACCAGAATGTCAACCATATTCTGTCCGGGTTTTGAATGGGATTGGTTTTATAAATGGTTTTGAATTGATTTTGGATTGGTTTTACAATGGTAGCTAACGGGATATACAATCGATACAATATTGATAGATATGCCATATAGCTCTAAAGGTATGTGGATGTGTTAAGGCAAATATATCGATATAGTGTGGCTGATAAATGGCATAGGCTAACGATCCAAAAACGATGCAAAACCAATGCATAACGAATCACTGTATCATAGAAGAATGAATAGTTGAGAGTAGCTATAGAAAAGCAGGTAGCCGTGAATTGAACTTCTATGTGTAGGGTATGAAAAATAGATTATTTTGATTTGGTCATGAAATACCACGATTATAAAAAGCACCAAAATCTAGTGTGTTATCTTCTTATTTATCAACAAAAAAAAATATTTGTATTGAGACACCGAAGAAAAAGTGCAAAAAAAGTTATAGAAATATCATATCTGACCAGCATAAGTAGTAGGAAATATATAATGTCCATTCAATTAAATAAAACTTCATTAACCCTCGGCTCTATCACCCTCTCCTTGGGAGAGGGCAGGGGGAGAGGTCATATTAGTTGACGAAATAAAACAAGACCTTATATTGTTCCATTTACTTAGAAGTGTAAATTTAGTTACTAAAATTGTATGTGTTGAAATTAATTGAGAATAATGTAAAACTGAACAGCAGGATCATAAAAAAAAACATACTAATGATTGCTTAAACTTCACCAGGTAATCAGAATAATTATTACATACAAACAAAAAATATTCTATTGGAATTTATTAATAAGATTAAATTTTCACAGGATAAAAAAGGACGTGTAATTCAGTATCCCGGTGAAATGATTCAACGTTGCTGAAGGTTCCCCTATTCTTGCTTTTAGGTAGTTTATTCGACAAAAAACGAACTGACTTTTCAGTGGCTCATTTTCCGGGTATGTACTTCAAAACCACTTCGGTTTTGGAGATATTTCAGGCCTGTTTATTTTATATTCCACTTATATTTATTCAGTTAATAATTACTGTATCTACTTGTATTTCTTACAATTACATTTCGTATTCATTATACAATTTTATATAAATCATATACAAAATATTATTAACACTCAAAGCGTATATCTTTGTCCGTATAATTTTTTTTGATTTAAAAATTCAATTCATTCATTTACAAATTAAAATTAATTCTTATGAAAAAAATTACACTATTATTTGCCGCATTATTAATGGCATGGGGAGCAAGTGCACAACTCAACAACCCAAAAGATGCAAATAACAAACAGATTTACAGGTGGGATTGTGCCAACGATCAGTTTGCAACTTCAAACGATTTTGAAATTGACGAAACTGTTGTTTTTGCAGTCGATGTAACAGGTACTCCTCTCGAAGCATGGCTGGCAGCAACGCCACCGGCAGGACAAACCCGGTCAATTGGTTTTGATTTCAACACCCAATGGGGTGGAGGCGGTTGCGATGGTCGTTTTATCAAAATCAAAGGAAACATCTATGGTTGCACATTGAATTTGGCACAGTTGATTACTTCCAGACAAAACCAGCTTAAATTATTAAACGTAGGTGGAACGGGAGTAACTGCTCTTACAGTTGGAACCTCTGTCACCCTGAACAGCAACATTTTCGGATTTGCATTCAAAGCTACTGATCCGGGTGCTGATTGGTGGCAATTACCCCTGCAGGATGCAAATGGTGCAAACCTTGTAACAGCCCCTTATACAGGGACAAAGACTTCTCAAGAATTTTACAAAACCGACACCGATGATTCAAATTTCTTCCCAAATTCATTTATTGACTGGATGGGTTATGCAGCGCCTTGTGCACAAATACATACCGATGTAAAAAATCCAAGTGTATCAAATTCTCCGGTTGTTGGCTACGAGTATTACAATCTGTTAGGTGGCAGACTTCTCCTGAAACCTGAAAGCGGCATGTTTATCCAAAAAGCTTTTCGTGAAGATGGCACATCTGCAACGACAAAGATCTTCAAACAATTAAAATAAACCCGGAGCAATTCAAGATTTAAATGAATAAGCGAAGCATACATGCTTCGCTTATTTTTTTGCAATATTTATAAACTGAAGTCTTTTTGAGGGATCAATTATTTATTGTTACTTTTGTTCAACATTAAAAATATAAACTTGAATTATTTAGCACATATATTTTTGTCGGGAAATGATCACCAACTTCAAATTGGTAATTTTATTGGAGATTTTGTAAAAGGAAGCAAATACACAACCTATCCGGATAGAATACAAAAGGGAATTATACTGCACAGAAAAATTGACAGTTTTACCGATTCACACGACATTGTAAAAGGTACTATTCTGTTACTACGACCCACCTTTGGCAGGTATTCAGGCATTATAACCGATATGTATTTTGATTATTTTTTAGCAGTTAATTTTCAGACTTACTCTACAAAAAAATCCCTGAATTTGTTTGCCTACAAATTTTATTTCATTGCCGTCTTGAATTACAATCATCTACCTTTCAAGGTAAAAAGATTTATTTTTCATTTTATTAGTACAAACAGGCTTTCCAAATATGCTTCCCTGGATGGATTGAGAAGTTCCCTTGTAATAATGGCCGGTTATAGGATTCCCGCTCTTGATCCGGATAAGACAATCGCTTTTTTAATTGAAAACTATGATGAATTAGAGTGTAAGTTTCATCAGTTTTTTCCGGATATTATTACATATGTAAAAACTGAGTCACTATAATTAAATTGAGACCAGGCTACTGTCGTTAAACAGAAATTTGAGTTCGGAGGAATTTGTCCCCATCAACCCAAATCAAGATAAAACCTAAAGAGAAAAAAACTGAAAAAGGCTTTACAAAAAAAGGTATAAAAATTTTTATTCAAGAAAAAAAGGAATGATTTCGATCCTGGAAAAAGAGTGAAGAACAACCACTATTCGAACGAAAGGTTTAATCCCTGATCCGGAAAGGCACTCCGAAGAATTACGTCGGCTTTACAACAATGATCCTTTATCAGGTAAAGCAGACATCTTTACCGATATACTTCAGTGAATAATTCATGCCGCAATAGAGAGAAGATGTGCCATTTCAGTGCTTTACAGACAGATATACGGACCGACAACATGCGTACAGGTACTCGCGGAAAGCAAGTAATACAGAAATAACTAAAGCTACAAAATCAGCTAAAACGCAGTTAGAAAAAATGCGGTACAGGACATTAAAATATTTGACAACGAACAGAATAATTTGGAACTAAAAGAAACAGGATTACAATATAAGAAAATTGTGTCCGCATTAATCTACAACTATCTGGAAAACAAGAATAAATTAACACGATAATTGTTTATTTGCCTGACATGATCGGGAGCAGAAAACTGATTCCGGTTTTTTTTGCATTCATACGAACCTTTTCCGTTGCCCGCTCGTTTAGAAATTTGTATCTTTGCAAGTTAATTCAAAAAACTACTTTTCACTTATTAATTCAGTCTTGACAACAAATAACGACATACAACCCCTCGAAGCTACTGAGAAAGTAGAAGTGATCGGGGCCCGGGTTCACAATTTAAAAAATATCGATGTATCTATTCCGCGTGATTCGTTGACAGTGATTACCGGTCTTAGCGGGAGTGGAAAATCGTCACTGGCATTCGACACTATTTTTGCGGAAGGGCAGCGAAGGTATATAGAGACATTCTCGGCTTATGCCCGAAGCTTCCTGGGCAATATGGAACGCCCTGATGTGGATAAAATCACAGGGCTGAGTCCGGTCATCTCCATAGAACAAAAGACTACCAATAAAAATCCGCGCTCCACAGTAGGCACCACCACCGAGATTTATGATTTTCTGCGTCTGCTCTTTGCACGTGCCGGAGAAGCATTCTCATACGTCACCGGCGAAAAGATGGTCAAGTACTCCGAAGATCAGATAGTGGATTTAATCCTAAAAGACTACGAAGGAAAAAAAACATTTTTGTTGGCTCCCCTGGTACGGGGACGTAAGGGTCATTACAAAGAACTGTTTGAACAAATCCGGAAAAAAGGATATCTGAACGTCCGGATTGATGGTGAAATCCGTGAAGCGAATCATGGACTTAAACTGGATCGGTATAAGAACCATGACATTGAGGTTGTGATTGATAAGCTCCTGGTTTCGGAAAAAGACCGCAAGCGGTTGAAAGAATCCATGCAAAAAGCCATGCAACAGGGTAACGGCATTGTCATGTTGCTCGAGAAAGACACAGACGTAGCAAGGTATTTCAGCAAAATGCTGATGTGTCCCACCAGTGGAATTTCATATGATGAACCTGCACCTCATAATTTTTCATTCAACTCACCCCACGGAGCATGCCCCAACTGCAAAGGTCTTGGTTTTGTGAATCAAATTGACATGGACAAGATCGTTCCTGACAAAAAAATCAGTATCTATTCGGGTGGTATTGCACCACTGGGGAAACATAAAAGCAGTACGATTTTCTGGCAAATAGAAGCTATCCTCGAAAAATACGATTGTACATTAAAAACTCCCATCTCCGGCATTCCCGATGAAGCCATGGACGAAATAATGAACGGAACCGATGAAAGGCTTCACATTAAAAATCAATCCATTGGTACGAATTACTTCCTCAGTTACGATGGAATACTGAAATACATTGAAATGCAAACTGAAAACGGGGCCTCTGCAACGGAACAGAAATGGGCAAATCAATATTCGAAATCAACAGTATGTCCGGAATGTAACGGTGCACGATTACGCAAAGAATCACTGAATTTCAGGATGCATGATAAAAACATAGCAGAACTTTCGGCGATGGATATTGCCGAATTATCAGCCTGGGTCGAAACGGTAGAACAATTTTTGAATGAGAAACAAAAGGCCATCGCTGTTGAGATTCTGAAAGAGATTCGTACCCGTTTGCAATTTCTTCTGGATGTAGGATTGACCTATCTCTCACTGAACCGAAGCTCTCAATCGCTCTCCGGGGGTGAAAGCCAGCGTATCCGGTTAGCTACTCAAATTGGATCACAACTGGTGAATGTACTTTACATTCTGGATGAACCGAGCATCGGGCTACACCAACGCGACAACCAACGATTGATTCATTCGTTGAAACAATTACGTGACACAGGTAACTCTGTTATTGTCGTGGAGCATGACAAGGATATGATGATGGCTGCCGATTATGTGGTTGATTTAGGTCCTCATGCTGGTCGCCTGGGAGGGGAAGTCGTCTTTTCGGGCACACCACAGGAAATGCTGCTGGCAAATACCCTGACTTCCGATTATCTAAACGGCAAAAAGCGGATCGAAATACCTAAAAAACTTCGTCCCGGAAATGGTGAAAAGATAACCATCAAAGGAGCCAGGGGAAACAACCTTAAAAACATAACCGTATCCTTCCCTCTCGGAAAGATGATTTGTGTCACGGGAGTCAGCGGAAGCGGAAAATCGACACTGATCAATGAAACATTACAACCGATCCTAAGCCAGAGTTTTTACCACTCTCTGCAGGACCCGTTGCCTTATGACAGTATTGAAGGGTTGGAATTCATCGATAAGGTGGTAGAAGTCGATCAGTCACCCATTGGGCGTACACCCCGTTCGAATCCGGCTACATACACCGGTGTATTTTCGGATATCCGGAATGTGTTTGTAACATTACCCGAAGCTAAAATAAGGGGCTATAAACCCGGACGTTTTTCATTCAATACTGCCGGTGGCCGCTGCGAAGTGTGCGGAGGAAACGGGTATAAAACGATTGAAATGAATTTTCTGCCTGATGTATATGTCCCTTGCGAAAGTTGCAACGGCAAACGATACAACAAGGAAACGCTGGAAGTACGCTTTAAAGGGAAATCAATTGCCGATGTTCTGAACATGACCATCAACCAGGCTGTTGAATTCTTCGAGAACCAACCCTCTATCCTGAATAGAATCAAAACGTTGCAGGATGTCGGACTTGGTTACATCAAGCTCGGGCAATCGAGTACAACACTCTCGGGAGGTGAAAGCCAGCGGGTAAAATTAGCAACTGAATTATCAAAACGTGACACCGGTAAGACGCTGTACATTCTGGATGAACCAACTACCGGATTGCATTTTGAAGACATCCGTGTATTGCTGGGTGTATTGAACCGGCTTGTAAACAAAGGAAATACTGTGATCATCATTGAACACAACATGGATGTTATCAAAACAGCCGATTACATCATAGACATTGGTCCTGAAGGAGGTGGTGCAGGTGGAAAAGTGATCTGTACCGGAACTCCCCGGGAAGTGGCAAATCACCCAACCAGTGAAACGGGAAGGTTTTTAAAAATGGAACTGGAAGATATACCCCTAACCCCAAAAGGGAAATAAGAATGAGTTTGTTGATTATCATTTCAAACTAAAATTCACTATTTTTGTAAATTATTTTAATTGATTCAATTCTTATTATGGCAGATAGATCGAAAAAGAAAGTACTTTTCATCGACCGTGACGGAACTATACTGATTGAGCCGCCAGTGACTTATCAGGTAGATAACCTGGAGCAAATGGAATTCTTACCACGGGTATTGCGCAATCTGTATTTTATTCGTCAGAAACTGGATTTTGAATGGGCATTGGTCACCAATCAGGATGGGCTGGGTACATATGTTTACCCACAGGAAAACTTTGACATTGTACAGGCTAAATTTCTGCAAACGCTTGCCAATGAAGATATACAGTTCGATAAAATTTTCATAGACAAATCATTCCCGGAAGAGAACCTGCCAACACGCAAACCTGGGACAGAATTACTGACTGAATATTTTTCGGAGGAATATGATTTAACGGGTTCTTATGTTATCGGTGACCGGTATACCGATGTGGAATTAGCTAAAAACCTTGGTTGCAAGGCTATCTATATCAGTGAAGACACAGAGATCCTGACAGAAAAAGGGCTATTGGAATATTGTGCTCTACAGACAACCAATTGGGATAGAATAACTGAATTTCTGTTTGCCGGGGAACGTACAGCCACTATTAAAAGGACCACCAAAGAAACCGATATCCTGATACAACTAAATCTGGATGGTTCAGGGAAATGTTCTATCGACACAGGATTAAAATTTTTCGATCATATGTTGGAGCAAATCGGAAAACATTCAGGTTCGGACCTCACCATCAAGGTGAATGGCGATCTGCAGGTAGACGAACACCATACGATTGAAGATACTGCCATTGCATTGGGCGAAGCTTTCGGCAAGGCTTTGGGCAATAAACGGGGAATTGAGCGTTATGGTTTCTATCTACCCATGGACGATTGCTTATGCTCGGTAGCTCTTGATTTTGGCGGACGTGCCTGGTTGGTGTATGATGTGGACTTTAAACGCGAATATGTAGGAGATCTCCCAACCGAAATGGTGTTGCATTTCTTTAAATCATTCAGCGATGCTGCTAAAATGAATCTGAACATCAAAGCCGAAGGCGATAACGAACATCATAAAATTGAAGGCATTTTTAAAGCATTGGCTAAATCCATAAAGATGGCTGTCAAAAGGGATATCTATCAATATGAATTACCGAGTACCAAAGGAATTCTTTGATTTACTATTTAAATATTTACAATTTACAATTTAAAGATAATGAGATTTTTTTTTCGATACATTATTCTGACAATCCTATTTGTTAATTTAAGTCTTTGCCTGAATGCGCAGCCTGCTCTGAATGAACGTCCACGACTAATAGTGGGAATTATGGTGGATGGTTTGCAACAGAAACACCTGGATATGCTGTGGAATTATTTTGATTCAAACGGATTAAAAAAGATAATCAGCCAGAGTGCAAACTGCCGGAATGTTTCCTACAATATTGTTTCTGCCGGCAATGCTTCGGATATTGCTTCGGTTATGTCGGGCTCCACACCTTATTACAATGGAGTTGTAGGAAACATCTTTTATAACAGGACTGATGATGAAATTCAATCGATATTAGAAGATGATGGTCAAATAGGTATTGGTACCAGTCAGAATGTATCTGCACATAAATTACTTTCAAGTACTATTGTAGATGAATTGATGCTGGCTTATCCTGCCAAATCGAAAAGTTACGTGGTTGCGCAGGGAGCTGAAGAAGCAATCATGTTAGGTGGTCATACAGCCAATAGCGTGGCATGGATTGATGATGTCAATATGAAATGGGTAACAACAGGTTATTACAAAAACGGTCTCTCCCACTGGGCAGATGAAATGAACACCAACGGTGTGTTTACTTCTTATGCAACCCGTGAATGGCAACCAATGTATAATATTAACACCTATATTTCAAAGCCGTTTAAACAAGATAAGAAAGCCGGTTTTTCGTACGACCCTACCTCGAAAAAGAGCAGATCAAACGCTTCAATTCTTAAGAATACACCCTCAGCAAATAGTTTAGTAGCCGGGTTAGGGTTGAAAATTTTTACGGAAGAACAATTGGGGAATGATATTTATCCCGACATGTTGTTACTTCAATTCAGCGTGCGTACTCCTTCCGAAAAAACAATGGCACTTCAGTCGGCTGAAAAAGAAGATATGTATCTCCGCCTGGATAAAGATATTGAGAACTTACTTCAAAAGATTGACAGTAAAATCGGTCCGGATAAAACCTTAATATTCATGTTTGGAAATCAGACAGGAATTCATTCACCAACCGAGCTTGGAGAAAACAAAATCCCGGCAGGGTACTTTAATGCAGACCGATCACTCGCCTTATTGAGCTCTTATTTAATGGTCGTCTACGGACAACAAAAATGGATTTCAGGATACTATGGTAAAAACATCTTTCTGAACAGAGAAAAAATAGAAGAGAAGAAAATCAACCTGAGCAGCATACAACAAACGGTCGCTGATTTTATGCTTAATTTTGAAGGTATTCAGTCGGCATTTCCTTCCTCACAGGTATTAAATATGGGAGGAAATACCAATTCAGATATGGCCCGTTTACGTAATTCGACAAATAAAAATTGTGTTGGTGATGTCATCATAACATTGCTGCCCGGATGGCTGGAAGTGGATAACAAGAATAATCCGGTAGGTGAATCAAATGCAATCGTATCGTATACACCACTTTATTTTTCAGGCTGGCAAATAAAGCCTCAAACCATCGCAACTTCGTACCAGACTACGGATATTGCACCAACTTTATCGCGCTTATTGAATATTCCGTTCCCTAATGCCTGTATCGGTAAACCAATTGAGGAAATTACGAAATAAGGGTTAAAGAGTTTGAGGTTTGAGGTTTGAAGGGTTTGAAGGGTTTGAAGGGTTTGAAGGGTTTGATAAGTTTGAAGGGTTTCACATTCAATAGTAAATTGTAAATAGTAAATAGTAAATGACGATGGCTTATAATTTTGATGAATTCATTGACCGCCGGAATACCGGGGCAGTAAAAGTAGAACGGTGCAAAGCACTTTACGGTTCCGGTGATGTATTGCCATTGTGGGTTGCTGATATGGACTTCCGTACACCTGACTTTATTTTTGAAGCCATCCGTGAACGTTGCGAACATCCTATTTTAGGGTACACCATGCCCCCCAAAGAATTCTACCCTTCCCTGATCAAATGGATAAAAGATCACCATCAATGGGATGTAAACCGTCAGTGGATTGGCTTCTTACCTGGAATTGTGCCCGGGCTTTCATTTGCAGTTCAGTCGCTTACCGTGCCCGGTGATGAAGTGATTGTACAACCTCCGGTATATTATCCTTTTTTTCATGTTGTAAATAACAATAAAAGGATTCTGATAAACAATCCACTCAAAATCAGTAACGGGAAATACGAAATGGATTTTGAGGATCTTGAAAGTAAAATCACTTCGAAGACAAAACTTTTCATTCTTTGTAACCCTCACAATCCGGGCGGACGTGTCTGGAATGAAGAAACACTGAAACAACTGGCTGAAATCTGTGCGAAACATAACATGATTGTTGTCTCGGATGAAATTCATGCCGATATGGTCTTAAAAGGACATAAACATACTCCTTTTGCCACTGTTTCCGAGGCGGCTGCCCGGATCAGTCTGACATTTATGGCTCCAAGCAAAACATTTAATATGCCTGGTTTAATCAGCTCTTCCTACATTATTCCGAATGCTGAGTTAAGAAACAGGTTCGTTGATTTTCTGGAAGCATCCGAATTAACAGGTGGCAATATTTTCGCCTATGCAGCCACTGTTGCCGCATACGAAAAAGGGGAAGACTGGCGGATACAAATGCTCAGTTATGTACAAGGCAATATTGACTTTATCGTTGACTTTTTGAAGAACAACATTCCACAGATTAAACCCATGATTCCGGAAGCTTCGTTTTTAATTTGGCTGGATTGCAAAGGACTGGGTATGGAAACAGATGATCTATTTGATTTTTTTGCTCAAAAAGCAGGTCTGGGACTGAACAAAGGAACTACATTCGGAATGGGTGGAGAATATCATTTAC
>Ga0302292_1000392_pt1 | contig 30924 bp, 24 predicted proteins | sample III_Fen_N2_1_FD_194553 | JGI IMG/M metagenome (GOLD analysis project Ga0302292, IMG submission 194553) | Peat permafrost microbial communities from Stordalen Mire near Abisko, Sweden - III_Fen_N2_1 | ecosystem: Environmental > Terrestrial > Soil > Wetlands > Permafrost | place: Sweden: Abisko...
TCAACAATACCAAAAACGGTATTTGTTCCACCCATGTCCATGCCTATTACATATGGTTTTTCCATTATCAATTTGATATTATAAAAAGTTATTATTCTGCAGATTGTTTTACTTTTGATCCTGAAAGTGCATAATATAAGATAAATGCCTCACCCAAAATTACTAAGAACCAAGTCCATCTCCAACCGAAAGCATCAGCCAAACCTCCTTGTAAAAGAGGAATAATAGCACCACCTAGTACACCTATCATGAAAACACCCGAAGCAACTGAAGTATATTTGCCTAGTTTGTTTACTGATAATGTGAAAATAGCTCCCCACATAACTGAGTGGAAAAGACCTACAACTACTAATAACCATGGATTGTTTAAAGCAATGGCTGCAATAGTGAAAATAGTAGCCATAATGCTGGTTACTGCTAATTGAACCTGAGGAGAAATTTTACTTAATGAACTTGAAATAAGACGACCAACCAACATGCCACCCCAATATAGTGTAGCCATGATAGCAGCCTGCGAAGCGAATGAACCGCCTAAACTAATAGCGAAAAGATTAATGTTGGCTCCGATTGCAACTTCAACACCTACGTAGAAGAAAATAGCAATAACACCTAATGTAAGGTGACTGAATGACCAAACACTTTTTTCTAATTTTTCACCTTTTTCAGTTTTTGTTCCTTTGATATCTGGTAATGATAATTTTGAAAGAGTAAAAGTGACGATGCCAATAACAACCATTAAAGCAACAAATGGAATCATTAACTGGCTAACTTTTACATCCGACATAGCTAAACCTCCGAAAACAATTCCGGTTACGAAGAAAGGAGCTACAGTAGTTCCGATTGAGTTAGAAGAACCACCGATATTTAAACGTTGTACGGGTTGAGTTCCTTTTACATTACAAGCTGTCAGATAAGGATTAATTACTACCTGTAATATAGTTGCTGCAGAACCTACAACAAACGAACCTAACAAAAATATAAAATAACCCATTGGAATAGTTGCAGAGGCAATCTGTACAGATGATTCAGGAAATTGAACAGTAAACCATGACGACATAAAGAAAATGCCAAGACCTACAATCATTACTAATAACGCACGAATCAAAGTGCCTTTATAACCGAACTTAGATACCCAGGCTGAACCAATTCCTCCGGTTAGTGGATAAGCTAAAAACCATGAAAAAGAGATAAGAGTTGCAAATGTGTTTTTTAAATCACCGGCACCACTTAAAAATGCGGCTTTTAATGGACCTTGAAACTGACCATTGGCAGTGGTCAAAAAACCAACGATAAAGAAAAGGAAGACCAATGTGATAAATGGTCCTAAATAGTTCTCTTGTTCTTGAGATTTTGTGTTACTCATGTTTTAAAATATTTAGTTAGAATAATTGATAGTTTTAACGTGTCAAAGATAGTATTTTTTTTACCGATTAGATAATCTTGAACTTGAAAATGTCTTTGAAAAGAACGCTCGAAAACATGTTATGTAGCATATTTCTCTGTGTAAACGAATCAAATTGATTATTACAAGGGGAAAATAGTTAATATTATCCTTTGTTTAGTGTCGGTATAACACAACGCATTGTGGCGAAAAAAGTATTATAATTAACCCCCAAATACTATAGATTTTTCAGCAAGAAATCTGTCATGCGGGTATATAGATGCCTACGGGTTTGTTTGCCTAAAATACTATGATTCTTATCGGTGTACAATTGCATTTCAAATTGTTTATCTGCAGCTACCAGTTTGTCAATGAATAATAAGGTGTTTTGCGTGTGTACGTTGTCATCGGCTGTTCCATGAATGATAAGCAGGCTTCCCTGTAATTTATCGGCACGACGCAAAGCGGATGATTGATCATAACCTTTGAAGTTTTCTTGTGGGCGACGCATAAATCGTTCGGCATAAGCTGTGTCGTAGAAACGATAGTCGGTAACAGGCGCTACAGCAATACCGGCTTTAAATACTTTTTCGCCGGTGGTCATGCTGAATAAGGTCATGGTTCCACCATAGCTCCAACCCCATATTCCAATTCTGTCTTTGTCTATATAACTTTGTTTAGCCAGATATTTTGCCGTTTCCACCTGATCTTTAGTTTCCAGTACATTCAATTGTTCGTAAGTGCATTTCCTGAATTCAGACCCACGAGCTCCCGTTCCACGACCATCAACACAAACTACGATATAATCCTGAGTTGCTAAATAATATTCCCAGTCAATTCTCCAACTATCTAACACTTGTTGAGAATTTGGTCCGCTGTACTGAACCTGCAAAACTGGATATTTCTTGTTTGGATCGAAGTTTACCGGTTTTACTATCCAGCCATTCAACTTAATATTTTCGGAAGTAGTAAAATTGAAAAATTCTTTCTGAGGAAGGTTTAGTGCTTTTATCTCAGAAGCCAGAGTAGCATTGTTCTCAAGAACTTTTACAGTCGCTCCGGTATTGGTTCTGAGCGTGATAATGTTAGGAGTCTCAGCACTTGAAGCGTTGTCAACGAAATACGTAAATGTATTGTTGAAACTGGCATTGTGAGTTCCTTTTCCATTAGTCAGACGCGTTTTTTTTCCTTTTGTATCCACCGCATAAACATCGCGCTGCATAGGTGATATTTCCGCCGACTGATAATACAGTACCTGTTTTTTTTCGTCGAAGCCATACACATCGGTTACGTCCCAGTTTCCTTTAGTAAGTTGTTTTTTTACCACGCCATTAATTCCATAAAGGTATACATGGCGATAACCATCTTTCTCACTTACACCTATAAATGATAAATTGTCGCTTGAAAAATGCATAAAATCTATGTTTTCATAATCCACATAGTATTTATCTTCCTGGCGCAAGCAAAGTTTTGATAGTGTGGATTTAGGATTTGCCAACAACATATCCAACCTGTTCTGGTTTCTGTTTAGTTTAAAAATAGCCAGTTGGTCGGCCGCGTTTGTCCATTTAATGCGGGGAATGTAGAAATCCTGTTCGTCATCACCCAGTTTTATGCTTTTAATGGATTTGTAATAATCATCGTAAACACATACGCTGACTACCGAATTGTTTTCACCGGCTTTAGGGTATTTGAATTTATATGCCGTAGGATAAGTATTAAATTCATCTTTCTCTTTTGAATTGTCCAGATAAACCGGGAATGAATATTCCGGTACTTTTGTTTCGTCGAACCGGACAAAGGCAAGCAGTTTGCTGTCCGGACTCCATTCGAAGTAGCGTGTTTTCTCAAATTCTTCTTCGTAAACCCAGTCCGGTGTTCCGTTGATGATGCTTCCAAACTGCCCATCTTTTGTGATTGCGATTTCGGTGTTGAAATCCAGTTTTCGCATATAGAGGTTGTTCTGACGGGCAAAAGCTATGTAACGGCTGTCGGGAGAGAATAGCGGAACTTCCTGCGAACCATTTTCCGAAAGAGGAATAAGTTCGTTGCGTTTAAGGTCGTAGACGTAATAATCGGCTGTAAATGTACGACGATACCGATATTTCACGTTTGTGTAAACAAGTAGTTTGGCTTCGTTGGGGCTGAACTCATAACCGGCGATTTCTTTGATAGGCGATTTCTTTAATCGCGAGATACTGAAAATAGTATCAACAGTAGCTCCTGTTTTGTAATTGTATTTTACAACTGCTTTGTGATTGGACATCAAGCTAAAATGTTCTCCATCGTTCATTGAACGTGGTATGTCTACTGATTTAGCTCTGAATTTGCCATCGGTTATGTCGTACAGTAAGTTGGCAAATAAAAAATTGACACATAAAGCTAAAAGAAAAGTAAGAGTGAAGCGTTTCATTGTAAACTATTTTAAGTTATTCTGTTTAAATTCCAATAAAAATCGAAAAGTTTTTTTAATTTTGAGAGCTATAAAGAAGGCCGGGGAATTTAGCTACGAGTAGCAAGTCTGATATATTGAAATAATTATATCAGTAACAATTACTTGTATCCATGATCGGATTCTGACTTTAAATGTCTTACAAAAATAAGCCATTTTATGGTGTTATGTGATTCTATTCTGAAAGTTTTTTATCCGTTAACTATTATAGGCTTATGTGTCAATAGATTTTAATTTCAAATAACGTTATCTTTTGAAACGGACAGAGTAAAATTACTTTTAGTATAATTTGGGGGCAAAGGTTGGTGTTTTGGCATAAGTCCAATTTAAAAATTAATCAAAATCAAGGATATGAAAATCATTAAGAATTTGTTTAAATCTTCTTCGGGCAATCAAACGCTCGGAATTTGTTTAAGTGGGGGAGGTGCGTTGGGCTTTGCTCATGTAGGCGTTTTGCAATCGCTCGAAGAACATGGAATTCAACCCACCCACGTTGTAGGGTCGAGTATGGGTAGCATTATTGGCTGTTTATATGCTGCCGGTTATACGCCTGCCGAAATGTTGCAAATGATTAAGGATGATAAGCTCTATAAAATCACCAAATTGATGACTTTCAAACCATCCTTCCTGAGGTCGGGATTGTCTACTCACAGCATATTACGCTCATTCATTAAAGAAGTGATTCCACACAATAGTTTTGATCTGTTGAAAAAGAAACTCTATGTTTGTGTATCAAACCTTAACAAAGCCGAATGGGAAATTATCGAATCGGGTGTCGAACTGGATAAATGGGTGGCAGCTTCATCAAGTATTCCGGGAGTTTTTGAAGCCATAAAAGACAATGACACTTATTATGTTGATGGTGGATTACTGAATAATATGCCTGCACAGGGAATCGCAGGTTTCTGTCAGAATATTATTGGCGTAGATGTTATTCCGTATAAAATGCCTGAGGAACTTAAACATCCCACCGATACTGTAGTCTGCTCTGTCCGAGCTCTTGAACATCAAAATTCCCAACCGGGACGTGATTTATGCCGCTTTATAATAGAACCTCCTGCTATAGAATCATTTCATGAGTTTAGTTACGATTCGTACTTCACTATTTATCATCATGGCTACGAAGCTGCTAATAAATTTATAGTGGAGAATCCTGAGATACTGAAATTAAATAACTGATTGAGTTTAGTTGTGGCTTTTTTAAATAAACCTCACCCTAACCGGATATAGCTCATTAGATGATTGAAAGTTTTGGTCTGCCACTAATAACTCCACTAACTAGTGTCTTTTTAGATAATACTTTTTACCTGATAATAATGTTTCGTTTTATTATTCTATTTTTGTCGTCGCTTGGCAGGCTGAATAAATTCTGGCTAACAATTCGCGAAGTGTTGTTGATTTTTGAATTTATTTCATTTAAAAACGATGAAGTATAAATAATGAAAAGAACCTTGATTGTAAGGTATTCACGTATTGGGGATGCCTTGCTTGTGTTGCCTCTGATTGATGCTCTTGCAAAAAAATATCCGGATGAACAGTTTACTGTATTGACAAACGGTCGCTTTGTGGATTTAGTTGAATTGATGCCTTCCAATGTTGCTTTTATCTCTATGCCTGCTAGAGCATCAAAAGGCATGTTTAGAAGCGTTAGTTTTTTAATCAGAAGATCTGTTTTGCTCTACAAGCTGAAAAGAAGGATGGCTCAATTTGAACAGGTAGCCTTTTTTCAGTACGATACTTTTGATAAACAACTTCATCGGCACTTAATGGCAAGACTTCCTCAAATCAAGGTTGCCATTGCTGATGACTCCCATTTTTGGTTACCAGAGAGGTTGATAAATAAATGCAACGACGGATTAACGATGATTGGAATTTACAAGGAAGCCTTGTCTAAGCTATCGTATAATAACCTTCATATACCCACAGATTATTCAAATACGTTCCAATCTCGTCAGTTGTCTTCCGAGAAAATACTGAAATTGGGTTTGGATTTCACTAAAATTTTAATTGCTTTTTCCCCTTTCTCCAAAGAATCAACAAAAGTTTATCCTTTAGAGAGAATGGAAATAGTGTTAGATTACTTTGCCCAATTGAACAATCAATACCAAATTGTTATACTTGGCGGAGGTGCCAGGGAAAAAGAACAGGCCGATAAGTGGGTCAATAAACACCCTGGAATAGTTTCTTTGATAGATGAGGTGGAATTTATCGATGAGGCGGTTATTATTTCTCAATGCAAAGTAGTCCTAGCGATGGATTCATTTAATATGCATCTGGCTTTTTTTCTCAATGTCCCGGTAGTATCCGTATGGGGAACAACTGCTCCGCAGAATGGGTATTACCCACCGTATCATAGTCTTGATAACGTGGTTATCCGCAATTTAGATTGCCAGCCATGCTCTATGTATGGTGAAAATGGATGCAGCAGGGCAATCAAGTTCGAATGTATGCATATTGCACCTATGACAATCATTCGTAAAATAGAACGAATTCTACAGAAGAATGAATTGACTGACGATGATGGGTGCATTGTTCGTGAAGTTATATAGTTATGAAAAAATGAAGGGTATCCGCGATACTGAATCTGAATAAAGAATTGAGATTTGTCAGGGCTGTCTTAAATATATCGGCTGAATTTCAATTAAGAAATTCAGCCGATTCTATTTTGAAGATCTCGTATATACGGCTGACCGTAGCTAATATCTACTCATCCGATAGGCCTGATTTTATCAGAACATAAGGACTTTGTCTTTTTTTGTGTTTTTATATCCCATTTCCAAACCGAGACTTATCCACCTCTTCCACCTGTTTCTTCTTATATCCGCTAAAGTTGTATTTAAAGGTCAAAGAAACCAACCTGGTATCACGAAAAACATACATATTATTTAGTTGATTGCTGATATTTATATGAGTTCTCGCATTCTGTCCGGAAAAAATATCTTCGGCTTTAAGTGTCAGTCTGGCTTTATCGTCTGCAAACTTCCATATTAAAGCACTGCTTACGTTAGAAGTGACGTCAATATCATAGATCCCCTGAATGGCTGCTGACTGGTAAAGACCACTGATTGTAAAAAACCAATCTTTTTTCTTTGTTAGGAAAACTGTATTATCCAGTGAGAACTGTCCAAAAATCTTTTTTCGGTCGAAATTAATATCATAGAGTGTGCCTTTGTCATGAAAGAGTATTCCGGTAGTTGTTAGTTTCGATTCAAGCAGATCGCTTACTTTAAATGGAATCTCAGCTGATAATCCGGACATATTCCGGTAATCCATATTAATGGTTGTGTAATTGAGGCTCAATGATGTTTTGTTCTGATAAGGCATTTGTTGAATACTACCCGATTCGTGATTGAAAAAAGCCGTCAACACATATTTTTTCAGAAAGATGTAATTCAGATTGCTGGAATAAGTACGTTCCGGTAATAGATTCGGATTGCCCTGTGAGTAACTATAGGCATTTATATAGTTACGACTGGGTGATATTTGCCAATAGCTTGGATACACTTTATCACTCGAAAACGATAACTGGAATGTATTGTTTTCATTGGCATTATAGGACAAATTCATGTTGGGGAACAAATCCAACCGATCCCACAACGTTCTGTGTTGCTGCAATGAATCTACCGTGGCTCTGTAATACTGAAGAGACAGAGAAGCCTGTAAAGACAGTTTTTCGGTAAGCTGTTTGGTAAAGCCCATAAATGTTCCGGCACTTTGTTCCTTCTGTGTCTGATCGAAGGTAGCAGTATTGTCAGTAACATTATTTATACTGGTAAACGATTTATTGTCTGTTTTCGATAATGATCCGCTTATTCCGTAATTCAGTTCCCAGTCGTGTGCCAGATGACTGGTCATATTGGCATATACATTTCCTTTTTGCACATGTTGCGATGAGCTGCTGTTGATATCCTCCTGTGTGTCCAGGCTTGATAAGTTTAGCATATCCTGATTGGTACGATCGTTATACAGTACATAATCGCCACCCAGGCTTAACCCTTTGGCAGTTACATAGTCCAACCGAAAACTGTGCAATGAAGTGGGTCCGGTAATATGATTATTGGTTGATACGGTATCTACATTTACAAAAGAGGTGATGGAAGATCTGTTGGCATTGACATGATCAAAAGATCCCGTATACGTAAAAGTCAGATGGCTTTTGGCTAACGTTTCGTATTCCAACACGCCACGTACATTTTGTGTAGTGACCATTGATTTGCCTTGGTTTGCCTGATTAACCGTGTATATTTGATTCTCGAATGTAGGAAAAGCCTGCATGTCTTCTCTCCTTCGCCCGTTATCTTTCTCTACCGAATAAGAAAAATCACTGGAAAACCGACCGCTGGTATAGCCTAGATTGACACGTCCCGAAGGAGTAAAATAATAAGCCTGACTTCCGGTGAGCGATACTTCACCTTTCACCACATCTTTCAGCGTCTTATCGTCTTCCATAATAATATTGATAGCTGCTCCCCGAACACCATACTGAGGGGGAGTGCTGTACATCACTTCAATTTTCTTTACCTTGCCCGCCGAGGTTGATTTAAGCATACTTACAACCTGATCGAGCGTCATAGAGCTTAGTCGGTTATTGATAAGGATGTTTGTTTTGCTAGTTCCGATAATGGATACCACATCACCATTCATGGATATGCCCGGAAGCTCTTTCAGCACGTCAAAGGCATTGTCAACAGGTTTGTATTTAATCAGATTGGGGATGTTATATTGCAATTTTCCACCTACTACCTTTAGTATAGGGCGTTCGGCTTTTACAAAAACATCGGGTAGTTTAAGTGTAGTGCTGTCATTCAGCTTGAACACGCTTTTATCGGTTACATCCTGAGCACATAGTGAAAACTGAACCAGCACAATGGAAATAATAGAAAGAAGATAATTTTTATTCATAAACAAATTAATATTATAGGGTTGTAATTTCTATTCTAAAAAGATTGTTACGACGGACAAATGCTGCATAAAAACAGTCATTCATTTTTAGTGATTATAGGCTCTATTTGCAGCAAAAAGGTGGGAGTTGGAGTTCAGCTCTACTCTGTTTCTTATCTTTTACAAAAATACTTGTTGTTTTTCACATTAACAAGTGGTTTATTGCTTTTTTTGTAAAAAAAGTTTTGATGCCGTGAGTGTATTGCTTTAAGTTACAGATTTGCTGTGTGTAAATCAAAAGGAAAACCGTATCCGGCATACTAGCCGGATACGGTTTCAGAAAAAATTTATAACTTCCTTTGATTTTTTATCAGGCTACATATTTTTCAAAATTTGTAACGAAGACTTAAAATAAATATTTTCGAAAGATTCTCCAAAATTACAAGGTAAGTACTCCAAAATCCAACTGCAGTCGATTAGAACTTCCAAGTGCTGTTTTGAAGAGTAACCTATATAAATGCAGGCAATTGTTTTTTCCACATACCATAATATCGTGTTCCTTCTTTAAAGAGGCTATCATGTGTTCCTTCTTCAATTAAAACTCCATTCTCTAAAATAGCAATTTTATCTGCATCAATAACGGTGCTTAAACGATGTGCTATAATTAAAATTGTTTTGCCTTGTTGCTTTAATTCTTGGACAACAGCTTTTACGTACTGTTCCGATTCTGAGTCTAACGATGAGGTTGCTTCATCAAATACCAATATCTCAGGGTTTTTATATAAAGCCCGTGCTATGGCAAGTCGTTGTTTTTCGCCTCCGGATAAGGACGTGCCATTTTCGCCAACCTGAGTATTAAATCCTTCCGGTAGTTTTTCTATAAATGGAATCAAGCCCAATTGTTGAATAATGACAAGGATACGCTCCATGTCGGGTTGCAAATCTCCAACAGCTATATTGTCCACAATATTTCCAGAGAATAAATTTAATTGTTGAGGTACAGTACTTACAATCGCCCTTAGGCTTTCATATGAAAAATGATTAATATCCAGGTTGTTTATAGTTATCTTGCCTGAGTTTAGCGGATACAGCTTTTGGAGTAGTGAGGCTAAGGTTGTTTTTCCGGATCCACTCTCGCCTATTACTGCTGTTAATTTCCCTTTTGGGAGAACAAATGAAAAATCGTTAAATACTTCTTTGCGTGTACCGTAAGCAAAACGAATATTTTCAAATTTAACATCTCCAATATTTCCCCGTTTAAGCTCTATTTTATTTTCTGTAGTCTCCCGTTCCAAATCCATAATTTCAAATAAACGATCAGCAGCAATCAATGCATTTTGTATGGATTTGTTCGCTCCGATTAAACTGGAAATAGGCCCCATAAAATAGCCAATAATAGCATAAAAAGACAGTAACTCACCCGGAGTAATCTCATTGCTAATCACAAAGTATGATCCAACCCAAAGTAGAATAATTGTAAATACTTTACTGATTGCTTCGGACGAATAAGTAGAGAACATTGAATTCTTACCTGATTTAAAAACTGTTTTTAGCAGTCCGATAAACCGGACTTCAGTTTTCATGTTGCTGAAATCTTCAATACCGAATTGTTTGATAGTACGTACCGAGTTTAGCGATTCTACCAACTGACTTTCTAAGTCGGCCGAATGCTCCATCAATTTTCGCTCTTGTTTTTTATTTAGTTTGTTGGTAATAAGATACACAACAGAATAAAGCGGAATAACTATGAGCATGATCAATGCCAGTTTCCAACTGTAAATAAACATCAATGCAAACGAAAACAGAACAATAAATACATTTACAGTCAGTGAGATGGAAACATCATTGATAAACGCACGAATCTTTACCGCATCATTTATTCTTGAGATGATTTCTCCAACCCGCATGGTATCAAAAAAACGTTGCGGGAGCTTTAGCAAATGTTTATAATATCCTAGAATAAGCCGGGTATCAATCTTTTGCCCTGTTTTAATCATAAACAGGGTTTGATTTATACCTAACAAAATCTGAAACACTACAATGATCAACATTCCTACGCTCAGCAGATTTAGCAGATTAGTATTACCCGTTGGTAACACACTATCTGTTATTTTCTGAATATAGATGGAGGTGGATAGTCCTAAGACTGTGTAAATAATTGCACCGGTTAAACTCTGAATAAGAATGCTTTTGTGAGGAGCCAGTAAAAATACAAATCGTTTAAAATTGGATACCTTTTCATTTCTGGCTACAAAGTCATCATTGGGAATCAGTAATATCAAGACACCTGTCCACTGTTTCATAAATTCATCAATGGACAAAGTATGTATCTCACCGTCGCCCGGATCCATATAAGTCAGTTGTTTATCTGTAACCTTATAAATCACGACAAAATGATGTAACTGCATTTTATCACGCTCTACAATTACATGTGCAATAGTTGGCAACGGGATTTTAGTCAACGAATCCTGACTCCCTTTTACGCCTTTAGCTGAGAATCCGAGTTGTTCGGCAGCTTTTACCATGCCAAGCACATTGGTTCCTTTTGTATCGGTTCCTGCAATTTGCCGAATGCGTGCTACAGGCATTTCCAGCTTGTAATGCGAAGATACCGAAGCCAGACATGCTGCACCGCAATCGGTAATATCTCTTTGTTTTACTTTTATATTCACTATTCTTTTACTAGTAGTTTTGGATTTAGCCAGTTATCAACCTTATCAAAAAGCAATTGCCAAAGGCTGCGGCGGTTCAATTTAAATCGTGCTGTAAAAGTCAATCCTTTTTGAATATTGCCCCTGTAACCGTTTTTTAATTGCAGGGAGTTTTTATCCAATGTGCATCGTACTCTGAACATAGGTTTCTGGTCTATAAGCACCACATCGTGGAGCACTTGCGATACTTTTCCCTGCACTATACCCCAATCATTATAATTGAATGCATCGAACTGGAATGTTGCCGATTGATTTTGGCGGATATATCCAATATCGGAAGGCGATATATAACATTCGGCCAGTAACATATTGTTGCTGGATATATAGGCTAATGTCTGAGCGGGTGAAATAAAATTACCTTTCTGAAATCCGGCTACCTGAAGCAGTGAACCGGACATAGGAGCAAGTATAACATACTGTTGTTTCTCCTTTTCGGTTTGTGTGATGTTGGATGCTAATTCATTGTTTTGCTGGTGCAGGGTGGTTTGCTCCGATATCCAGTTTGTTTGATAGTCTTGCTCCAGAGCTTTTAACTGCTCATTGGCTTTTTCGTAATTGTTCTTTGACTGTAGATAATCAAAATTAGAGATTACTTTTTGCTCAGCTAATGATTTTTGCGTTGCTAGTTCTTTCCGTAAGTAATTTACTGAAATTTGTTGTTCGTTAAGTTTAGCTTTGTACCGATAATACTCACCCCGGTATTTGGGAGTTAGTAGCTGATTGTATTTGGCTGACAGCAAACATGCAATATCGGATATAAACAGATCATTCTCCTGAATTTTTCTATTGGCCAATCCTATTTGCTCATTTAGTTTGTCGGAATTCAGGATGATAAGTGTATCACCTTTTTGCACCGTTTTATTTTCCAACATACGGTACGAAACAACTTCGCCATACAAAGCCGACTGAATGGTGGTATTCTCGTAAGGCGAACGAATAACGCCCCGGCTTTGCGAACTGATATCGACTTGCACTAGTGGTAGTGAAACGAATGCCAGTAGGAGCATTATCAGAATTAAAGAATAAATAGCTTTACTGCGTGTGCTGATACGTGCATGAAAACACTCTACAGTGTTTTCAATAATTTCAGGAGGGAAAATTTGGGGCATTATAGTTAGGCTTATGGTTCTGTATGATTTGTAAGAAGATAGATTTTATTTTATGATAAAGCTGTAAAGAAAAATGAGTATAAGAATAAGAACAGATATCCGTACTATGAATAATATCACGACTACCGAAACAAAAGCATATATACGCAATATAAGATTTTCTTTCTTTAATTTTTCAAGTTGATTATCTGGTGACTCCATAACTTTTTTCAATATTCCATACCCTATAAACAACTTTACAACTCGCACTTATCTGCGTATGGCAACATTCCACCATATTTTTCAATAGATTCGGAAAGAAAGAACTGAAATTTCATATGAGATTATTCATTTCGATATTTCAAACCAATATATAATATTGATCCTATAAGCATAGTTGAGACAGGACTCGAAGCAATTTCTAATTCATCTATACTGAATTGATTATGATTACAATAATACAAGAATGAATCAGAAAATAGCCATACAAATCCTGCAATAAAATTTATTTTAAGAATTTTCGTCAATTCTGTTATCATGTTTTTTGATCTTTTCATATGTAATGTATAGCAAAAAAAAGTATAACACACACGCTACACTCAACAGGGTGAAAGAGGTTGAGTCATTCACCTATTATCTATTTTTCTCTATTCTCATTGAGTTTTGTCTATCTCTACTGGCAGCATCACGCCCGATTTGATAGCCTATAAAAACGAATACAAAAAGTATTAGCAAAAAACCAATAATTCCAGGATACTGTTTTTTTATATTAGTTACAACTAATTTCTTCATATCAAACCGAACTGTTTTAGTATACAGTTCTTTCATATTAATTCCAACTGTTTTTTTATTATCAAATTCCATTATTTATAAATTTTAGATTACCGTAGCTCATTCTACATAATATGGAGACTGCGTCTAATACGTTACACTCAACAGGGATGGAACCTTTCATATTCTTGTTTTATAAAGTCATTTCACAAACGACTAATTCATTAGTAAACTAAGAACTGTAGCTCCAGCATTTGCAGCATCCTGTTTTAAGTAACCTCTTTCGTAAACTTCAACATAAAATCAAATAGACCGACATTCATTAATACTTCGAAGTTCATTATAAGTTAATTCATTGAAAAACAATTATTTATTATCCACTTCTATAATTATTTAAATTGTTTAATCAATACTTTTAAAATCATTGGTAGATTATTACACAACCAAACCGTTAAATATACAAGCAAGATATTGACAATTACTTTGATGAATTTTTGGAAATGACTGCTTTTAAAAAATTCAAAATTTATATTTATCATATTCATTATATACTTATATTGTGTAATAAATCCTAATTGGAGGATATTACATGCTCAATCCCATCTTTTAACCAGATTCTCGTTCGGCGTAGTCTCCATGTGGCTATTGCATATTTGAATAGTTAGTTAATCAATAATCTCCATTTTCCTCAACAGAAAAGATGCGTTAAGCTTTTGACTGATCCCATTTTTAAGTTTATAATCAAAATATAACTGATCATTTATAAGCTCAACTTCAAAGCATTTATTAATAGCAATCCCTACATATTTCTGCTCTAATTCTCCAATAATTAAATCGTGTGTAGCTACAATTACCGGAACATTAAGTTGGATTAATTTTTCTATAAATCCCAATGAGCCGGTTTGCTTGTCTTTTGTATTGGTACCACGTAATATTTCATCTAAAATAACGAATGTTTTCGGTTGTTTTTTAGCCTGTTCAATAATCTCTTTTAAACGCAAAAGTTCCGCATAAAAGTAAGACTCATTGTTTATGAGAGAATCTTGAATTTTGATGCAAGGAAATATATCACAGGGTGTAAAAGCGAAGAACCTGGCAATAACCGGAGCTCCGTTCATAGCTAATAACAGATTGACCCCCACGGTTCGTAAAAATGTGCTTTTACCAGCCATATTAGCTCCGGTAATGATAAGCACCGATGGCATACCTGAAATACTAAAACTGTTATTGACCCTCACACTTGGGTTTATTAATGGATGACCCATTTCTTGTGCTTGCACGCTAAACCCTTCATCGGAAACTGTAGGATAAACAACATCTTCAGAATTATTAAAGGCAAACGTCGCAAAGCTAATCAAGGTCTCCATTTCATTAAATGCCATAAACCACACTGATGTATTACTGTTGTATTTAAGTTTCCAACTCGAAAAATAATAGAAAACATGTATATCCAATAAAAAGAACGCATTGAGCAAGAAGGATAGAAGTTTATTCTCTCGAATCTCAAAAACGGAAAGAATTTTATGTAAGTAGCCTAAAACTTTGCTTGTTGTGATATCATTCAAAACTAATGATTTTTTAAGATCCAGCAGGTATTCTGATTCAAATGGTTGCTTTTCAATAAGTTGAAAAGCGGCAATGTAATTTTCCAAATCAGTTGCAATGCTTATTAATTGAGAATGCGTTTTTAGAAGCTTTTTGTTATGGATAGTAACAAAAATGAGTGAAATAGTGAGTGTAAAAGTCAGTATTTGCCAAGGTAATAGACTAAATGATGATAAAAGCGTACAAACAACATTTATCAGTCCTAATACGATAGCTATAAGTCTGATTGATCTGAAATCTTTTGGAGCTTCATTCATCCAGTTCTGCAGAATAGATTCTGTTCCGTTACCTCGAATAAATTTGGTGATTGACTGGAAATCCTGAATAAAATCATTGTTATCGCACAATTCATTTATCGCAACTTGTTTATTTTTGATTAATTCAGGGCTTTTATCCGGACTACAAAGTCTCTGAGCTAGCGTGTCACTCCCTTTTTGTGTGTTACAGCGGTTTATATATTGAAACAGAGATCCTTTTCCAAATAGATCAAAGTCATTGGAAAGTGAAGCATTGATAGTTGCATATCTTTCGCCCGCATTTCGCCCGAAATATTTATAGTCGAGATAAAGTAACTCATCCTTATTTATCTGAATCTTTGAAGAAAGTAAAGTGATTGCATCTTCAAGTCTGTTATATTTAATAACAAATAGAATAAAGAAACTTATCGATATGGTTGAAATAATCAACGGCAGAACAATATAATCTGTTTTAAAAAGTAAAAACAAAGAACTAGCAAAACAGATAAATGAACAAAAGCGCATCAAAGAATATCGTTTGCTTTTTTTCTTAAGTCTATTATATTCTTCTTCTAATGTGATTACTCTATTTTTGTAATATATAAATTGGGAGGTCGAAATCATATTAATAAACTAAAACTTATTATTGACATTTAAAGTAGTTGAGAGGATTATTATCCTCTCAACTATCAATTCTGTGATACTACTTACGCATACGCGGGACCCCAACCAGCGCCACTAAAATCGCAATATTCAGTTCGCATCGATCTCATGATTATATCCATTATACCGAAGAATCCACCATCAATATTGTTGATTTCTTGTTCGTTCATTTCCTGAACGCCATAACTGTTTAAATCTAAGTTTTTCATTTTGTTATAAAATTAAACTGTAAATACATTTTTACCACAACTTAAAGCCTGTGGTTTGACTCTTTGTATTCGCGAAATACGAAGGCAAAGATAAATTTGTTCCGTCTAAAAAATTAGACGGAAAGAGAAAAAGTGATATTTAAAATTTTAAAGTAAATCAGGAACTGGAAATGGATCTGGGAAAGGGTCAAAAGTTGGTATTTTTTTTGTGGTTCCAATCAATAGCCCTCCATCGTTCTCTATCATTTCTCCAGCATTCATTTCCAGAACGCCATACTTGTTTAAATCTAAGTTTTTCATTTTGTTTTTAAATTAAACTGTAAATACATTTTTACCACAACTTAAAGCCTGTGGCTTGACTCTTTGTATTCGCGAAATACGAAGGCAAAGATAAATTTGTTCTGTCTAAAAAATTAGACTGAACAAAATCATAGCAAATCTCTTTTTTTTGTATTGGGAAAGTTGGATCAAATGGTTTTAAAACACTAGAAATTTCTCCTTCTGTGATTTACGTTTCTTCAGGATTTATTTACTGAATGTCGTAATTGTTTGAGCCTATGTCTCTCATTTGATATGAGTCTATTAATAAAGTATTCGTGGTTTAATAATTTCTGTTATTCTTTCTTCCCAAGTAGTTGGTAGTCTCCAATCTCCAGTATAAACTCGAGGATCAATATATCCACCCTCTTGCACCCTCATTTCTCCAGCATTCATTTCCTGAACGCCAAACTTGTTTAAATCTAAGTTTTTCATTTTGTTTTAAAATTAAACTGTAAATACATTTTTACCACAACTTAACGCCTATGGTATGGCTTTTTGTATACGAATACAAATACAAAGGGAAATTTGTTATGTCTAAAAAATTAGACGGAAAGAGAAAAGTGAGGCATGAACTCATTATTTTTATAATGTTGCATTTTAAATTCATGCTTTTTATTTAGTTGAGATGTTGGCAAGTGTTAGTTTTTTGCAAAAAAACATTGATTTTGTAATTTTGCACTTTAAACTTTAAAGTGCAAAATTCTATGAGATATGCCACTATAAAATAGGTTTATGGATAAAGACAATTCTATAGTATGGTAATACCTCATAGAAAATACAGCTTAAATTGGTTATAGTTCCAATATATTATTAACTACCACAACTTAGGGTCAAATGGATGTAGATCAATAATTGAACCTGAAGTTATCGGTTCCTTATTAGTCGGAGCATATCCTCCGTTGAGTGCAATACTCTCATTTGTACTGATCTCAGCAACACTCAAGGTGTTTAAATCTAATGTTTTCATTTTGCTTAAAGAATTAAATTGAAAGAAATTTTTTACCACAACTTAAAGCCTGTGGCTTGACTTTGTATTTAATAGATTCGAATAGGCAATCAGGTTTATGCCATGTGTACATTCAGATGAAATTGGAGACATATAACTTCCACCATTGATCTGTATCAGATCTTTTTTGTTTTCGATTAATTGTATGCTGAATGTGCAAGATAGTTTTACGTCTTTTTCATAATAAAAAGATTGTTGCATTTTTGAATATGATATGGGTAGGTTATAACTTTTTAATTCTTCTATCATGTTGTATAAGGTTGCACGGCTAATTCCCAACCTTCTTGCAAGTTCATCTGGTTTGCCTGTTCTTTTATTTGCTATTAATAGATGGAGTTTTTCAACTCGTTCAAAAGTTTGTATAATATTCATATTGCATTATTTATATAAAATAAACTTATAAAACTGCTGATCTGTAACGTGAATCAGTAAACAAGATAATTGTAGTGTTCAAGATTTATACTCATCAGATGATTTCAAGCCATCCAATGAGTATAGATAATTTAAATCACCACCTGCATAATTGGATCGGAAAAAGCCGAAGTACCGGTTATTGTTACCACTGCCACTCTGAACCAATACTTGGTAAGGGTTTTAAGTCCGGTAATTTCTACTGAAGCTTGGGAGGTTACCTGAGCATTTACCCATTCAGCATCAGTTGTTGGTGTTTCGCCAATATAATACTGCCAAATATAGGAACGCGCACCTTCTATACGCTGACGGCGCAATAGTACTGAACCTGATTTGTCTCCTAACTCCACACTAAATTCAGGACGAGTGGCTGGCGAACGTTGCTTAGCAAGATTAAATCCGGCACTTAGAATTACCGCTCCATCTCCATCGGCAATACGGTCGACATACTTTGCTGTTTTACGCATTTTGTCTATCCACACTTCTTCTGCTTGGTGCAACAAAGCTGTTTCTTCTTTTCCACCATTTATTGATGCTACATAGCGAGACTGAAGTAAATCGTTAATACTCTTTAAATCGTCATACGGAACATCGGGATTGGCAAAAATTGGGTTTGCTCTCATTTCACTCTCCACATTGTGTGCAGTCTCAATTTTCTGGGGAATTGGCTCTTTTACAAAATCAAGAACCACATGATCATTTTTCATGATTTCTAAATTTAATAATTAAACTTTTTTTATTGATCTCTATAATAGCAATATATTGCTTTTTTTGATTTGGACTTAGACTAATTATTGTCCTCAAAAATTGAGAAATTTATTTCGATTCTTCTTGTGCATTTACATAGTTTTGTTGCTTTTCTAGCTTGCATTATTACAAATCTAGCTCGTTTTATAATTTTTGTAGTTAGAATTGGTACAACTCTAATTAGTTTTATAATTTTTCTAGCTAGAGTTATTACAATTCCAGTTAGTTTTGTTATAACTCTAACTAGTATTGTTACAATTCTAACTGGTTTTTTCTTTTTTCTAGCCGATTTTGTTCTAATTCTCGTTAGCTTTATTACTTTTCAAGTTTGTATTGTTATAACTTATGTTATCATTGTTTTACTGTAAACAGTTTTCTATTGTAAAAGAAAACGAAGCGGCACAGATCATGCAAAATTAAAGATTGATTATCCCTCTGTTTTGAATATGTTTAGGTAGTGAGGTTGAATTGCTATTGGTTGCTGAAATGATTGATCCGTGCCGCTTGTTTCTTTTTGTTTAGTGGTTAAAATGTAATATAACCCGATAATAAAGTGCTGTTATATTGTACTGTTAATGTATAGTTTCCATTATCAAGTCCTCCAACAGGAATATAGAAATCCAGTACAGCATTCGTATTGACAGTTTCCTGATAAATAATTTCTCCCGTTTCGTTGGTTAATGTTATGGTAGAAACATTTACTGAAGAACTAAAAAGAATAGCCAGTTCTTCACCATCAGTCGTAGCTGTTACCGATATTACATTTATAGCTTTAGTGTGTGGATGGGGAATAGTTGGTAGGGTAGGAGATAATGGAATTTCAATGTTGTTTGCTGATACAATTCCACCAGAGTAAAGAAAGCAAAAAAAGAAAAAAATGATAAGCTGATAAGGACGTTTCATAATTTGAGAATTTAATGTTTCAATTTATTTTGTTATTTTTGCAAACAAAGTTATAATTGAAATAAATAACTTCCAAAAAAAATGTTGGTACAGACATTTAAATTTAACTTTTTATATTGCTGAATATCAATTGTATATATTTACTAAAAAGCAAATATTGGTACAGGCTGAATTTGCGGCAAGAATATCTACATTTTTAACTAACTGATTTTGCTAATAGCTGTATAAATGAAGATGTATCATATGGTTTCAAATCGGACTTTGCAATGGGGTTTAATTATACTGTAAAAATTGAATTTGCATCATGAAGAATAGTAAGTTTTGCTGTTATCTGTTATTTTGCCTTTTATTGTTATCGTGTCGTAAGCACTATACAAACAATGAAACTATTCTTCATGCGAAGACTTTATTATATTCCAAGCCCGATAGTGCGCAGAAATTATTACTATCTGTTCCACAGCCCGGCACACTCCCTAAGGCTGATTATGCTGCGTGGTGTTTGCTTTATACTCATTCTCAATATAAATTATACCAGAATATAAAATCGGATAGTCTGATACGGGTAGCTGTAAATTATTATGAGGGTGGCAATCTGCCGGTAGAAGAAGGCACCGCTTATTATTTGTTAGGTTGCATTCTGCAATCGGAGGCAAAAAATAAAGAAGCTATGCTGGCTTTAAAAAAAGCGAAGGATTTATTGGCGAAAACCAAAGAGGCTGATTTGACAGGATTGGTGAATTTTGAAATAGGATGTATATACTCCAATGATGAAGTATTTAAGCAGGCGTTGATTGCACACAAAAAAGCATTGAATTACTTTATCCGTTCGAAAAATCAAAAATATCAGGCTTATGCTTACAGGGCTATATCAGATTTGTACGTTCGATTACATGAGTCATTAGATAGTTTTATGCTTTATTCTGATATTGCACTGAAATCTTCAATTCAAGTCGGTGACTCCGGTAATTATTATTCAGTATTAGCCCAACAAGGCGAGATATTGTATGATCGAAATCCCTTACGCTCTAAAGAGTGCTTACTGAGAGGATACCATTTTTTTCCCAATAAGCAATCTTATTATGCAGCTTATCTGTCTTATATTTATTCAAAGCTAAATAAGCAGGACTCCGCAAAGTATTATTTAAAAGTAGCATTTACTGGTGTAGCAGATAGAAATGAGATGGGTTTAAAATATCTTGCAGCTGCTTATGTGAATAAATATCAGGGAAACCCGAGCCAGGCTTTTCATTATTTGGAGAAAGCCTATGAGAATAGAGATTCTACATTCGAGGAGAGTATTCGGAGTCAGGTATACCGCATTGATAAGCAATACGATCTGACACAAAAAGAAAAAGAAAATGCAGAATTAAAAATATCCAGACGGAACGGTATAATCGTAATTGCTCTGTTAATAATAGGGATATTGATTTTATCGATTATAGCTTTGCTTGCAAATAACCGATATAAAAGAAAACAGGCTGAACATGCAATAGAAAAACAACGCATGCAGTATGAAATTGAAGCAAAGCATACCGAGAATATCCAAAAGCGGCAGTTACTTTTGGCTAAACTTCAAAACAAGATAGAAAACACCTTACGTTTTAATCAGTTGAGGACAGGATTATTGCAGCAAGACAAGCAGGCTGCTTTTATGGACGAAATTACTAAACAGGCTATAATTTCGGAAAAAGAATGGCAGTATTATATTGATGAAATAAATCACCTGTTTGATGGAAGAATAAGCCATCTTTTGGAAGAATATGCCGGGCTGACTCAGGCTGATCTAATGGTAATAGCACTTATTTGCTTGCAAAAAGACGTTGCGGATTGTTGTAGTTTGCTGAATATGACTCAGAATACAATGTATACGCGCCGAAAAAGAATAAAAAAACGCATAAGCTTAGATACAGATGTTGATTTAGAAAAATGGTTGTTGGAATACATGCAGTTGAAACCGAATGATGAAGAGCCTGAATAAGAGGCTTTTCCGTTGCCAACCGGCTCTTTATTCTGCTTTGGGTAAAGTTACCATAAAGGTGGTGCCTTCGTTTATGGTGGTGCTGAAGGTAATGGTACCACCGGATATTTCGATGATATTTTTGGCAATAGCCAGTCCCAGTCCCATTCCTGTAGTTTTGGTGGTGAAGTTGGGTACAAACAGCTTCTCGTGAATGCTCGGGTCGATACCCGAACCATTATCGCTCACGGTTATTATCACTTCTTTGTCCAATTCGGTCAGTGTCATTTTAATCTCGCCGTTGCGGTCGTCGGGGATAGCCTGAATGGCGTTTTTTATCAGGTTATTAAATACCTGTACCAGTTGTTCGGGGTCGGCATATACAAAAACGTCGTGCTCCACTCCCTCGTAATACATTTCCACATGTTCGTTGTTGTTCGAAAATAACTGAAATACGGAATGAATCTTTGATGCCACGTCCACCCGCTCAAAACTGGCTTCGGGCATGCGGGCAAAGTTGGAGAATGTTCCGGCAATACGCGACAGGTTGTCAATTTGCTCAATGAGCATAATGCTTGATTTATCAAAATAATCGTCGAAACGCTCATCCTTCATTTTCTTGGTGCGTTGGAGCTGTTGTATTGTCAGCTTCATGGGTGTGAGCGGATTATTTATTTCGTGAGCCACCTGTCGGGCCATCGATCTCCAGGCCGATTCCCGTTCGGATTTAGCCAACAAGCGGGCGCTTTGTTCCAGCTCATCCACCGTTCTGTTATATTGCTGTACCAGCTGACCTATTTCGTCGTTCAGAGTATAGTCAATCTTCTCGTTTCGCCTACCCAGACGCATATCTTTCAGTTTGGTTTCCAATACTATGAGCGGCGCCGAGAGTTGTTTGCCGATAAACAAACTCAATATAATGGCAAGCACGATGATGATCATGTAGATGTGGATAATCACTGTCAAAAAGCTTTCTATTTCGCTTCTTATTTCGTCCTGACTGAAGAATTGCGGTACGGCAATGTAACCAATCTGCGTAAAGTCACCATTCAAAAAATCGATGTAGCCGGTCAGGTAATTCAGTTTTCCGATATGCTCGTATTGATTGATGTTGGAATTGGCATTAAAATAAGGCATGGGCGCTATTTTATTACTTGTCAGATTTTTGTTGAAGATAAGCGGCTGCGAACTGCCGATAAGTATTCCCCGGTTGTCGTAAACATGTATGTCGGTGTGGTATATGTACGATAGATCCTGCAAGTTGAAATTCAAAGCCTGTGTATTGAGCACATTCAAATCCTGATTCCAGTAATACAAGTCTTGCAGTGCTTTCTGGATATAATTTTTCTTATTTTCAAGATTGTCAATCTGTTCTTGCTGATACTTTTGTTCGATATAATTTACCGAAACATAAAATATGCCCAAAAAACTTATAATCAGCAACGTGATAAATGCATATTGAAATTTGGTAGTTAACCCCAGTCGGTAAGTGCCGTCACGTCGAAGGTGAAAAAATGCCCATACAAAAAGCCAGCATGCCGAGAAAAAAGCCAGAAAAGTATATATGAAATAAAGCAGATAATCTATCACATGGTGGGGCTGTTGCTCCATGATAACAATATAGCTGTTGTTGTTTGACGTGTAGACGTAATGTGTATAACCTTTGTATTCCACCTTGAAAAAATTGGATGGGTTTTTAGGTATCCATTTATTCTCTTGCGGAAATTCAAATTTACCGGACGAATATACTAGTCGATAGCGGTCGTACTTTGCAATGCAGATATTCAGGCGGGTTTGTATGTCGGGCGTTGAAGCAATCAGTAAATTGGGGAAACTATAGCTCTTAAAGTTCCTGCGTGGATAAAATTCCATGAAAAAAAACAACGAATCGGTGCGGTTATAGTTTGCCTGAAATTTACCAATGTAAGACATGTTGTTTTCGTTAGCCGGAACACTGTAGAAATGGGTGTCTTTTAATTTGGTACCCGAAGTGTTTATAAATTGGTTGTATTCATTATATAAACTTGAATGAATAAACGCGGCATTAATTCGCATTTCGTATTTATTCCAGAAACCACGCAGGTACTTTTTGTTCAGATACTCATTGGCTGTTATCAGCGAATCTTTTTTAGAAACCAAAAGACCTATTTTACGGTCGGTTGAAATTTTGTAATCGAGTTCTTCCAACAGAATGTCTGCCATCTTGTCGTTTTCGGTATTTCCATTCACGAAAATATTTTGAGCAAGAACTTTGTATTTATCGTTTCTTTTCTGACTGTCGATAATAAATGAATTCCAAACCAGAAATGCCGTAAAAACCAGCACCCAACCGGCAATATAAACGTAATTTTTTTTATAGTTTTTGAATACATAGGGTAGGTAAAACGCCAACCAAAGCATAGTAAATGAAACCGATATACGGATAGCCGATTCAGGCGAAAGTATCGCATATACCACGTAAAGCAATATAGAAAGAGCTATATCAACGACAAATGCCTGTTTTAATTGATGTTTTATTTTAAACCAGTTATGCGATTTGAAAAACAGAAGTACAAGCCCTATTCCCCAGATTAAAATGAGAAAATGAACCCAAAACGTTACGCCCGAGAAGTCTTTAAAGCTAAGAATGCTCAGCTGAATACTGGAATGATGGATAAGTCCGCTTAGAATATTGTAAAACAATACAAAGTACAAAGCAAAAATTACCAGAAGAATAATATGTCCGATTCGATGCTTGATTGAATTTGTATGGACATGAAAATAAAACAGGTAGATGGTAGAGATGATATATCCTGTTACAACAGAAAGGTGACTTATGGACGCCAGAATCGGATTCGAGGCATATTGATAAGGTGTGAATATCTTATTCCAGAATACGAGCGATGGATAGTTGAAGTACAGGCAAATGCCTATAAAAATGCCTACAGCTGCTGCTAAAATTGAAAATTCGCGAAGACTCAGAATGCGTCTGTTTATAAGATAAGGTGCCCTGACATAGATGATAAAAAAGAATATGAATGCCAATGTAAAAGCCAACAGTCCCACTAAAGCCCATCGCTCATTGTAAATGGGGGCTTTGGCTGCGCCCAACGTGAACAGATAGTTGCCATCCGAACAAAAAACAGCATTTTTATCGGTAACATTTCCAGCGATGATTTGTACCTGTTTATCTATTTTAAACCCTTTGGCAAAATTGTTTGTCAGCTCCAGATTTTCGTACGGGTAATTATTTTTGATGGTAATCAGAGCCAACAATTTGTTTGTGCCGGAATTCATTATATGGCTTACACAATAAGCATTTGGCAGTTGTGTGTAATGCCAGTTAGTCAGCTCGGGGAAAGAAAAGTTGCTTACATCGTAGTGATTATCCGACCAGAAAACAAGATTTTTCTTTTTAAAAACATAGTAAGTGATGTCTTCGTTTCCAAATGAATGATGAATTAATGAATCGACGGAAGAATGAATAATGATTTTCTTCATTTCTTCCAATGTTTTATCTGCCAGTTTCTCTTTTCTTGTCAGTTCATTTTGAAAATTCTTTAAGTTTATAGAGCGTTTGGGAGATTGCTGATAAAAAAAATCGCACGCAAAACCGACGGTAATGCTTAATAATAAAGCTATAACCAAATATGAATTTGTCGATTTTCTTTGAATGGAGGACATGTTTTAAAAATCTATTGATTTATGATTCCAGGATAAATTTCAGAAAATAATACTTGTAACTAAGTAAGCGGAAGAATATAATGTCGTATTTTTAGAAAAGAATGGAACGCTGATTTTACGGATTGAGCGGATAAAAACGGATGATAATTAAACGAATCTAAAACTGATTTTAGTCATGCAAGCATGACAGATAAAACCATAAACTATTGAAAATTATTCCGACTAGTCGGAATTAAAATCCGTATAAAGATCCGCTATATCAGCGTTTATCCGCGTTCTAATCTTTTTTCATTTTTAGATTTAATTATACGACATTATATTTATTCAAGTACTTATTTTACAATTATTCGTGATGATAGGGTTCGCCTTTTAGTATTGTCATAGCTCTGTAAAGTTGTTCGGTAAAAATCAACCGAATCATTTGATGCGAAAAAGTCATAGCCGAAAGCGATATTTTCCCATTGGCACGTTGATATACTCTTTCAGAAAAACCGTATGGTCCGCCTACAACAAAAATCATGCGCTTATGCGAAGCCAGCATTTTTTTAGCTATAAATTCAGAAAAACCCATTGATGTATATTGTTTTCCCCTTTCGTCGAGCAAAATTACTTCATCGTTTGCTTCAAAGGCTTTAAGAATCAAATCGGCTTCCTTTTCCTGTTGTTCGCTAATTGAGAGGTTTTTAGTGTTTTTAAGTTCGGGTATAACCACTGTTTCGAACGGAATGTAATACTTAAGTCTGTTCTGATATTCTTCCTGAAGTTTGATGAGATGTGGGTTTGTTGTTTTTCCAACAGTTAAGAATGTAATTTTCATTTATTTAGTCACTTGTCTGTTTTTGGCGTGTTATTTGTTATAAGTAAAAATCAATCAAATATTTGGTTGCTACGAATTAATTGATGTACATTTGCAGTAAGATTTCATAATCCAATGCAAATATGGCATTTTTTAACGACAAATTCATTGAATTTAAAAAGAATGTTTTTGCGTAAATCTATTTTAACATGAAAACTATTAAATTATTTCTTCTTTGTACCTGTTTGTTTTGCGCCATTCCGTTGGTTGACGCACAAAACTCAGAAGTCTCTACGGATATAATTTCAGCACTTAATAACGGTGACGCAAGCAAGCTTTCATCCCGTCTGAATGCCAATGTAGAACTTGTTATTGAAAATAAGAATGATGTTTTCAGCAGGCAACAAGCAGCAGGAATTATAGCTGATTTTTTCAGAAAAAATCCGGTTAGTTCTTTTCAGCTTTTGCATAAAGGAAATAAAGACGCGGCAAGCTTTGCTATAGGGATTCTCAAAACATCTTCGGGCAGTTTTCGCGTATATGTATTAACCCGTAAAAATGAAATTCAACAACTCAGAATTGAACCTTCCAATGACTAACGATTTCGAACAACTTATTTCGCTTTGGTTTGCCGAAGATATTGGCGATGGCGACCACACAACTCTTTCATGTATTCCGGCTACGGCTATTGGAAAATCACAGTTGATAATCAAAGAAAATGGCGTTTTAGCAGGCGTTGAAGTAGCTCGTGAGATATTCAGAGCTTTCGATCCTGAACTAAAAATGACTGTTTTTATCCATGATGGTGCTGAAGTAAAAGTCGGCGATATAGCTTTTGTGGTAGAAGGTAAAATCCAATCTCTTTTGCAGACGGAGCGTTTGATGCTGAACATTATGCAACGAATGAGCGGTGTAGCTACCCGAACCCGTGAGTATGTAAAAGCATTGGAGGGAACTAAAACCCGTGTGCTTGATACCCGCAAAACAACTCCCGGATTACGACTGTTAGAAAAAGAAGCAGTGAAAATAGGTGGTGGTGTAAATCACCGTATCGGGTTATACGATATGATTTTACTGAAAGATAATCATGTGGATTTTGCAGGTGGAATTGATAAAGCTATTCTTCGTGCTCAGGATTACCTGAAAGAAAAAGGCAAAGACCTGAAAATAGAGATTGAAGTACGTAACTTCGACGAACTGGCTCAGGTTATGGCTGTAGGAGGTGTTCACCGTATCATGCTCGATAACTTTACTCCTGAAAATACCCGCAAAGCAGTTGATATTATTGCCGGAAAATATGAAACCGAGTCTTCGGGTGGAATTACCTTTGCTACTTTGAAAGAATATGCCGAATGTGGTGTAGACTTTATTTCGGTTGGAGCTTTGACGCACTCGGTAAAAAGCCTGGATATGAGTTTTAAAGCATTGTAAAATTAATTTATAATTTACAATGGAAGATACAAAAACGACCGGTTCTTAATTGAACCGGTCGTTTTTTATGTTTTATGTTTTATGTTTTATGATGCACTGAAAACTGGTAATTGTCAACTGATAAGAATCCTTGTCCTTGTAGTACTTTCAAAAATTTCTCCGAAAAGAACTCATTGTTTTTGCGTGAATAGCGAATGTCGGTAAATACTTGCGCCAGTGTTTCTTTGTTGTTTTCAGCAACGAACTGTTTGTAAAAATCGCTGTTTTCTTTTTCAGCATACAGTTGGTCTATATCGCTAGGAGTGAAGTCTTCGTAGGTTTCGTAGTGAACCACAGCTTCCAAAGGCAATCGGTCGGTTTGTTCGGGGGTATCAACCGGATAGCCTACAGTTATAGTGGTAATCGGAACTACCAGTTTGGGGAGTTTTAGTATGTCGATAATTTCACCGGCATTGTAAGTGGTAGTTCCCAGATAACAAATTCCCAGTCCGACACTTTCGGCTGCAATACAAAATGTTTGCGCAGCCAATAATGTGTCAATAGCTGTTGCCATAAACGATTGAAAATTATCGTAACCAGGGGCGGCTTGTCGTTGTTCACACCATTTTGTAAATCGGTTAAAGTCAGCACAGAATGTCAATACTACAGGTGCCTGAGTAATCATCGGTTGATTGAAATGCGTAGGAGCCAGTTGTTGTTTTATTGCCGGGTCGGTGGTTACTATCACGCTGTAGGCTTGCATGTTTCCGGTATTGGATGTGCGGCAGGCAGTCTCAAGCAATTGTTCAAGCAATTCGGGAGCAATAGGCTGTTCGGTATATTTACGAATGCTTCGGTGCTGATTGAGTAAGTTTATCATGATGAAATTTTGATAGTTGATAATTGACAGTTTTTTTTGTTGCAAAGATAGCGTTTTTGATAACGGGTTACAAATATAAAAAGAGAGAGAACTCTCAGCTTTGAAACTTTGAGTTCTCTCTTTAAAATTATCGTATTGAAATCAATAATTGATAACTGTTCACTGATAATTGTCAACTGATTAGATTACTCCCTGAGCCAACATGGCTTTGGCTACTTTTAGGAATCCGGCTACATTGGCACCTTTCATGTAATTTATATAACCATCAGCTTCACGACCATTTTTCACACACTGAGCATGAATTTCGCTCATAATCTGGTGTAATCTGGCATCAACCTCTTCGGCAGTCCAGGTCAGGTGCATAGCATTTTGCGACATTTCAAGTCCCGAAGTTGCTACACCACCGGCATTTACAGCTTTACCCGGACCGTACATGATTTTATGTTTTAAAAATAATTCAATGGCTTCGGGTGTACAGCCCATATTAGATACTTCGCCAACGCAAATCACTCCGTTGTCAATTAATGTTTTAGCATCTTCAGCGTTGAGCTCGTTTTGTGTTGCGCAAGGTAATGCAATATCTACTTTCAACTCCCATGGGCGACGATTGGGAACAAATCGGGCTCCAAATTTTTCGGCATAAGGTGAAACAATGTCGTTGCAGGTTGCACGAAGATAGAGCATATACTCAATTTTCTCTCCGGAAATTCCATTCTCGTCATAAATATAACCATCCGGACCCGAAATGCTTACCACCTGGGCGCCCAGTTCTGTTGCTTTGATGGCGGCTCCCCATGCTACGTTTCCGAATCCTGAAATAGCAATGGTTTTTCCTTTAATATTCATGCCTGCTGTTTCGAGCATTTGTTTTACAAAATACAAACCGCCAAAACCAGTTGCTTCAGGACGAATTAGCGAACCTCCAAATTCAAGATTCTTTCCTGTTAAGACACCTGTGTTTTCGTGTGCAAGTTTCCGATACATGCCATACAAATAACCAATTTCGCGACCACCAACACCAATATCACCTGCCGGAACATCAGTTTCGGGTCCTATGTATCGCCATAGTTCAACCATAAATGCCTGACAAAAGCGCATCACCTCTGCATCGGATTTACCTTTCGGATTAAAGTCGGAACCACCTTTGGCACCACCCATGGGTAATGTGGTAAGTGCATTTTTGAATATCTGTTCGAATCCCAAAAATTTTAAAATAGAAAGATTTACCGATGGGTGAAATCGTAAACCACCTTTGTAAGGTCCGATAGCATTATTGAACTGAATGCGATAACCTAAATTCACCTGAACTTCACCGCGGTCGTCTACCCAAGGCACTTTGAACGTAAATATCCTGTCGGGTTCAACCAACCGTTCTGCAATTTTAGCGTTTTCAAATTCGGGGTGTTCGTTGTAAACGTCTTCAATTGTACTCAATACTTCTCTTACTGCTTGCAAGTACTCAGTTTCGCCCGGGTGTTTTGCCTCTAGCGATTGCATCAACTTTTCAATATTCATACGATTTTGATTTAAAAATGGAAAAGATATATGTAAATAAATTATAGACTATAAGTTGTTGTTTCAAGTTGCAGAATCTGATTTGTTTCATTTAGATTCTACTGCAAGTTTAGAGTTTTTATTTGTTATAATCAAACATTTTGGATTGTTTTATTTATAAATATTCAGAATTCACGAAAGATGGATTTGTCAGTTAATAACTTCTGGTTTAAACAACAGGATGTTAGCTGTTTATGTGTTGGTTGTGAGAATTGTTTTCTTTTAATTAATCACCATTATCCTGTTTGAAACTTCTTCGTTTAATAGAAATCTATTAACGTTAATTCCGTTTTTGATTTTATAACGTAAGTCTGTTCGGCTTCGCCAATATATTTTTGTATCTTTGCAAGCATCCCAAAAGTGCCTTATAATGAGGGATTGGAAATAGAGTTAGAGTATAAAATTAATATTTTTTCGGTGAAAAAGATAGTTATTCTTGTTCCGTTTATATTTGTTATTGTTTCTGTTTTGGGGCAACAAGTACCTCCAAATTACAGATTTGTGAAAACCTGGCGCATAACTGATCAATTTGCAACGGCTGATTCTATTGCCGTAGATACCTTGCATTTGAATTATCAAATTTCCAATCCGATTGACCGGTTTAGTATTGCTAATTCGTATAATGGAAATCTGGGTTCTCCTATTCAATCCAAATTGTACTTTGATCGTCCGGCAAATAATGACTTCATTTTTGCCAACGCGTATTATCCATATTTGATGAATGTTGATCATGCCACATTTTATAATACCAAAACGCCTTACAGTAATTTAGATTATAATACCGGCGGGACAACCTACCGGGCAGAGGATCACATAAAGTTTTTATTTACAGCAAATGCGAATAAAAAATTAAATTTTGGTACTACTCTTGATTATGTATACGCAACCGGTGAATATGGTAATCAGTCGGTCAAGCGTTTTGCAGGCTCTTTGTTTGGAAGTTATCAGGGAAAGCATTATATCGCAACCGGCTTAGTGGCAACTAATAATCTGAGTAATTACGAAAATGGCGGTATTTCCGACAGTACAGATATTACTTCACCCAAAGGTAAAGCCACAAAGGATATTCCAACCAGAATAACCGGTTTTTCAAACTACAAACAGACTCAGTTGTTCTATAATCAGCAATATAGTGTTGGTATTGAGAGAGCTGTTCGTATAAATGAAGATTCGGTTCGAATGGATTACGTCCCCGTAACCCGATTTGGACACACGTTGAAGTACGACGATTTGCGAAAACGTTATTACGAACCTACAGTGGTAGGAACTTCTTTTTATA
>Ga0302292_1000401_pt1 | contig 30634 bp, 34 predicted proteins | sample III_Fen_N2_1_FD_194553 | JGI IMG/M metagenome (GOLD analysis project Ga0302292, IMG submission 194553) | Peat permafrost microbial communities from Stordalen Mire near Abisko, Sweden - III_Fen_N2_1 | ecosystem: Environmental > Terrestrial > Soil > Wetlands > Permafrost | place: Sweden: Abisko...
TACAAAAGATATTTCTTATAAGGTTTTTGTTGTTGATAATGGTTCAAAAGATGGGAGTGTTCAATGTTTTAATGATACTTTTAAAAACGAGATAGAATCTGATCTATTAAAGGTATATGATACAAAAAACAATAATGGATTTGCAAAAGGGAATAATATTCCTTTTAATGAAATTGATAGTGAATATGTTTTGTATATGAATCCTGATATGGAAATTTTTGATAATGTTTTTAAAAAACAAGTTGATTTTATGAAAAATAATCCACAAGTAGATTTTTCAACTTGTATGTTAAAATATCCCGATGGTGAAATTCAACATAATATAAAAGGATTGCCAGATTTTTATATTAATTTAATTGTTCTTTTGAAACTTCATCATTTTTTGAAAAATGAAAAATTAAATAAATATTTTTTATCTAAATTTGATTATTTAAATCAAAGTTTTGTAGAGCAGATAATGGGAGCATTTGTGTTTGCTAAAAAAAGTTCTATGGATAAAATAGGTTTATGGAATGAGGATTATTGGCTTTGGTGGGAAGATGTTGATTTGTGCCGTAAAGCAAAGAACTTAGACATGAAGATCTTGTATAATCCAAATAATAACCTTGTGCATTACGAAGGCAAGAGTTTCTTTCAATTAGCTAGCTTAGATAGACAAAAGAGATTTAATAGAGGTATGCTTATTTATTCAAAGAAATATTTTCCTTATTATCAATATATTGTTTTGAAAATATTTTCTTATGTAAGTCTATTATTGGCGCTGTTAACGCAAGTGTTGAAAATAAAGCCAAGAGGGCAGGGCAAAATTTAAATTAAAGAATTAAGAAATTAAAGAATTAATAAATTCTATTTCTTAATTTCTTAATTTCTTAATTTCTTAATTAATATTATGTTTTTGATAATTTTATTTTTATTATGTAGTGGTGGCTTTTTGTGGTTATACTTTTTTTATAAAAAGAATAGATTTTCTTTTGATAATTTATTTTTTGGTTTATGGTTTTTATGTATAGCTATTGCTCAATTAAGATTAAGTCCTCTTGAATCTACTTTTGATGCTAGATTTTGGGTTGCTATTGGTATTTTTTCTTTATTTTTTTATTTGATTTATAATTTTGTTAGAATAAAATTAAATAAAAAAATTATAGATGAAGATAAAAAAATAAATATAGATGAGAATTTTTTTCTTATTGTTTTAGGAATTATGTTTGTTGTTAGTGTGATTGCAAATTTATATATTTTATTTAAATTCGGTACTATGCCAATATTTGCAAGTGCTCCTGATAGGATGAGATTTATTATAAATAAGGAAACATTTGGTCTTATAGAATATTTATCTTTTTTGCCTAGAATTTTCATCCCTCTTGCTTTTATATTTTTAATAAAAAATAATTTAATTAAAAAATGGAAAAAGATATTAGTTTTATCTATTATCTGTTTAGGTTTTTTAATATTATTAATGTATGCATCTCGTGTTATTATATTATTTCCAATTATAATATGTTTCTTTAGTTATTTGATCTTAAAGATTAGAACTATCACTTTAAAACAAATTATTATATCTTCTTTGATAGTTGTGTCTGCTGTTTTGTTTTTATCTATTTCTATACCAATATTCAGACAGTATATAACTTATAAAGATTATTATGGAAAAATTTATAATGAAAAAACTGGGGAATATGATGAGAGTGCTCCATTTAACTATATCTTAGATATTTCAAAAATAAATATTCCGAAAAAGTTTAATTTACTTGTGCCATTATATATTATTCCTAGTTTTAATTTGCAAACTTTTTATCATGCTACTATCTACTTTGATTCTTCTCATGATTTCTTTTATGGTAGATATTTAGCCTCTATCGGGGATGGATTTACTAAGAGTTTTGGTATTAAGTTTTTTAATGAAAAGATAGAATGGGGAAAAATATTTTTGCCTTGGTGGAATACTGGTACATTCTTATTTGATTTTTGGGCTGATTTTGGTTATTTTGGTATGATTTTAGCTGCTACTATTTTTGGAACTATTTTTGCATATATTTATGTTTTAGCTATTAAAAAAAATAATCTTGCATTTACTTTGCTTTTTGCTTATTTTAATTTTTTTATAGTTATGAGTATTTATACTAATTATATAAGAAGGCAAGAATTTTATCTCGATGTTGCTTTTATATTATTATTGCATTTTTCTTTTGCTTTTTATGAAAAATATAAAAATAAAGTATGAATATTTTTTTAATTATTTTAGGTGTTATTTTAACTATCTTAGGACTTTTAAGTAATTTTTTTCCAATTTTACCTGGTGGAGTTTTGTTTAGCTATAGTGCTTTATTATTGCTTTATTTTACAGATAAGGCTGAATACGGAATAATTTTTCTTGTTATTTTTGGTGTTATTACTTTGATTACAATGATCTTAGATAGTTTTATCCCTGCTGTAACTGCTAAATCAAGAGGTGCTACAAAGAATGGATTAATAGGGGCGGGAATCGGAACTTTTATTGGTATGTTTATTTTCCCACCATTTGGAATTATTATTGGAATATTAGTTGGAAGTGTTGTTGGGGAAATAATTTCTCGTCAGGAATTTAATAAAGCTTTGGAAGTTGGAATATGGTCTTTTATAGGTTTCTTAGTGTCTACTTTATTAAAAATTGTTATTACTGGAATTATGCTTTTTTATTTTTTTATAAATTTAATAAGATAAGTAATTATTAAAACAACTAAAAAGACTGCCAAAAGGCAGTCTTTTTGCATGACTCTTGATATTTTGTTATCAAGAGAGGCCAATGTCGCGTTGGCTTATTTATATTTTAACATAATTTAAAAAAATTATAAAAAAACCACCAATAATCGCATTGATATTGGTGGTAGGAGATTACTCCGTTTTGAACGTATTAACCTGATTTGTTACGGTTTCTACGTTTTCTCTTGTTCTTTCTGATTCTTCTAATACTGAATTCATATGTGCTTCAAGTTGCTCGGCTTCTTTTGAAATTTCGGACATTGTCTCTTGAATGGAAATTGATGCATCTTTTATTTTTATTATTTCTTCATGCATTGTTTTTGCACCACTTTGCATCTCTATGGATCCATCTTTTACTTCACTTGTTACTTGATTGATCATAGTAAGAGATTTTAATATTTGCTGTCCGCTATTTCCTTGTTCTGCCATTGAATCTTTAATTGATAGTTGTTGTTTGTCTGTAATTGAAACAATGGATATTGTTTTATCAAGTGATTGTACTATTCCATTTGACAAATTAACAGTGCCGTCAATTTCTGCTTTAATGGCTTTTAAGGTTTTTTCTATTTCTTTTGATTGTATCGTTGATTGTTCAGAAAGTTTTCTGATTTCATCAGCTACAACAGCAAAACCTTTTCCAGCATTTCCAGCATGAGCTGCTTCAATAGCTGCATTCATTGCAAGTAAATTGGTTTGTGAGGCTATTTGATTGATTACTCCATTAATATCAAACATTTTTTTTGAATCTTCTGATACTGTAAGAAGCGATTGATTGATTTTACTAATCATTGCTTTGTTTTCATCTATTGATTTTTTCAAAGCTTTGAATTGTTCAGCCATGTCCTTTATCTCTGTATTAACTGATGATGTATTTGATATCATTTGAGTTATTGATGCAGAAGACTCAGAAACCTGATCGGATTGTTTTATTATAACTGTGGTTAAAGATTTAAGTTTACTGAGTATTTCTTCTATGGTCGCTGACATTTCTGTAATTCCTATTGCTTGATTATTTGTGTTTGCTGAAATATCAGTTGTTTCTTTGTTAATCTTTTTAATAATTTTTGTTGATTCTGTAACTAAGTCGTTAAGAGTTTTCATTACTTCAATGGAACTGTTTGATGATTTCTTAACTTCAACAATAGATTGACGTAATCTAATGATAAAAATATTGAAACCGGCTGACATGTCTCCAAATTCATCAAAATTATTTAATGTAATTTGTTTTGTGAGATCAGCATTTCCCGTGCCGAGTTCTTTTATTTTACCTTTAAGAAAATCTGTTTGTAGTTTTGTTTCTTTTTTTGATACAAATACTAGAATAAGCACAATACATAGTAATGAAGTGAGAGAGATTGCCATTCTTATTAAAAAATTTGTGTAATTAAACAGACTAGTAACATTACTACAATAGTAGCAAAGATAAATAAAATTAACGCTAACATAGAAAAATAATATTAATATTATTAAATATTCTTTTATTCTGCTAAAAGAATCATTTTCTCCTTCTTCTATTTTTTCAATATTTAAGAAGGGCTTGTATTTTGAGGTTATAATATTAATAATAATAGTTATAAACGCTGAACTAATTAGGCCTGTTGATAATTTAACAAAAAGTCCAATAATAAACGGGATACCGCTTTCTGCATTCCATTTTTCCATAATATAATATGCTGTTGTTCCGAGCCCCCAGGCAATTGCTTGAAAAATAAATATTGTCCAAGGAACTTTACTTGAAGCTATTCTTGCGCTTTTGTATGTTTCTTTTCTTTTTCTTTCATCTTTTTCAGTTATAAAACTGAAAAATGGATTTAATTTGTACAATATAATCAAGTACAGAATTATTGATATTGCAACATAAATTGCCAACGTCAATGGCTTAAAAGAAAAAATAATCCTTTGAGAAATAGTGTAACAACTGGCATCTAGGCGATTGTTATTTAATGAATTAAATAATTCGCTTGAAAATAACAACACAAATAATGTGATAAAATTAGTTGCAGCTATTTTTAATTTAGCTATTCTAATCTCGTCTGAACTAACGATCTCAAATTGTTTTGAAGTCACGATTAAAATCCCCCTATATTAGATTTTAATAGAAATGTTCTCATATTTTTGATTAAAAAGCAATAAATTATTAATGAATATTATTAAATAATCTTTACAAAAAAATATTTTAATTGTATACTACTTACCATTATTGGAGCACAATAATCATTTTGGGGAATCGCCAAGTGGTAAGGCTCCGGCCTTTGGAGCCGGCATGCGTAGGTCCGAATCCTACTTCCCCAGCCAATTTGAGAGATAGACCGTAGTGGGTCTATTTTTTAGTTTAATTTAAGAAAAAATTTGATTTTTTCTTTGTTTGATTTACAATGTAGGTATAGATATTTAATATTCTCTTATTTATTAAAATAGTTATGAAATTTGAATTAAACATACGTCACAGAGATACTCCATTAGAAGACCTTTTGTCTGATGTTAGATTGATTGCGACTCAATTAAAAAAAGACTCTATTTCTAAAGCCGAATATACAAAATATGGAAAATATCATGGAGAGACTTTGGCAAAAAGATTTGGTACATGGAATAATGTTCTTGAAAAAGCTGGGCTTGAAATAGGAAGAATTTTAAATGTTTCAGATGAAGAATTATTCAAAAATATTGAAAATGTTTGGATTTTTCTAGGCCGTCAACCCAATTGTTCTGATTTAAAAAAACCTTTATCAAAATATTCTTCTCATAGATATATAAATAAATTTAGTACTTGGAATAAAACTCTAGAGTCTTTTATTAACTATATAAATCAAGAAAATGAAGAACCGAAAAATATAGAAAATTTAAATATTATAGATAATATAGAAAAAGAACCTAAAATAATTAAGAAAAAAACTAAAAGAGATATATCAGATAGATTAAGATTTAGAATTCTTCTTAGAGATGGTTTTACTTGTAGAAAATGTGGTAGTAGTCCATTAACATCTCCTGGAGTTGAATTACACGTAGACCACATACTTCCATGGTCAAAAGGCGGTGAAACTGAACCTAGCAATCTTGAAACAAAATGCAAAAAATGTAATTTAGGAAAAGGTAACGCATTTGATGTTTAATAATAAAAAAATTAATATTTAATGATATTAATTTTTTTATCCTCCAAAACAATCTTCCCACCAAAACACCTCACAACCTCTCTTTTCTCCTCAACATTTCCATTAATTAAAATATGCTTAACATAATCTTTAATATCAACTTCTTTCTTGTTCTGATTATCATCCTTATAAATAAGCTTATAAAAACTATTAAACCTATCTATTTCAAGCTTCAACTTATCACTTATCAATTTCTCATCAATTCCAATTTTATCAACTATTTCTATAAGTTGTTTAATTATAGCTTCTTCTCTTACGTAACCATTCTTGCAATTCTTATCTTTAGATTTTGTGCAACCATAATAAATATAACTTAAAGATTTTCCATTTTTTAATTTCTTTACTTTTTCTCTTGCAGATATTCCAGAATTACAAAGTCCACATGTAAATAGATTAGTAAATGCAAATTCTTTATTATTACTTCTGTAATCACATTCACTAGATATCTTATTTCTTACTTTTTCAAATATTTCTTTTGTAATTATTGGATCATGTCGTCCTTTATACCATTTACCATTTCCTTTAGGGATATTCAAAATATCCATAATAGAAAGTATTATTGAGCATCAAATAAATATTACTTAATGAAAAATCTTTTCCTGATTTTGTCTTAAAGTTTATATCTTTTAACCAATTGAATATTTTTCTTCCTGAATAATTATCATAAGCAACTTTCTCAAATACTTCTCTTATAATACTCCATCTATCAGGATCTAGATGAATACACCCAGTTCTATCTTTTCTTAAATCATTTAAATATCCAGTAGGAGCTACGGCAGGCCATAGACCTTGTTCTACTTTTGCTCTTAAACCTCTTTTTACATTAATACTCTTATTATCATTCTCAAGTTTAGCTTGTCCTCCTAGAATCATAAGCATAAATTTATCATTAGGAGTATTTTTAAATACTTGATTATATGTTTTTATCTCTACTAATAAGTTTTTATCAACTAAATCTATTAAAGATCCAAGATCTCCAGCGTTTCTAGATAATCTATCAGTATTCCAAGTTAGAATAGAATTAAACTTTTTATTTTTTAGATCAGAAATAATAGAGTTAAAGACATCTCTTTTACTTGATTCTTTTGCTGAATGACTTTCTTTTTTAATATCAACTATTTCTAATCCTTCTTTTTCTGCTATTTGAAGCATTTCTTTAATTTGAGAATCAATAGAAAGAGCTTGTCTTTCATCTTCTTCACTAGATTTTCTAGCATAAAGACAATATTTCTTTGGTATTATTTGATTATCCATCTTTTTTATTTTTATTTATTACTTTATATACATTAATGACGCAATAAAAAACTTATATCTAGACCAAAAGAGTAGATAAACAGTAGATAAAAATGCTTTTAATTAATTCAAATAAGAGTTAAGATGATAATAAATTAACTTAAAACTTCATCAAAAAGACATTTGAGTGATGATAGAATAGTAAAATAATAAATTAAATTAAAAAATATTATGGAAAATACACCAAACCCATTAGCTCAACACTATGAAAATACTAGAAAATTAGATTATTTTATATTAACAGCTGATATAGCTATATTGGGATGGATTATAGCTAATACAGATTGGATACCAAAAAATAATTTTTTTTTATTTTTTGTTGGGATAGCATTGATTTCTATAGCTATATCAATATTATTTGGTATATATAGACAATTACATTTATCAATAGCATTTGGATTAAATTATACCTCTTTATATCATGGTGAATTAGCAAATATAATAGAAAGAAGCACTATTAATGAAGGTATTTTCAAGGATCAAGCAACAGGTGAAGAAATAACAAGTGATGATTTTAAAAAATTTGCACCATCACATAGAAAAACAGAAAAAGAGGCCCAAGATTTATATAAAAAACAGGGTGATAAATCCACAATATTTGGTAACCTTGCTATGATATTTCTAATAGTGGGAATATTTTTACTTTCTATTATAAAAATTATTTCTATTTATCAAGCAAATATAGTTATAAAATAATAAATTAACAAAACCAAAATGAAATTTTTATTTATAGATGAAGTAGAACAATCTCAAAGTAGTAAAACATTTTTTGGTTTAGGAGGTATTCTTATAGATTCTTGTAATTATAAAAAGTTTAAAGAGGAATTTGATAATAATTTTAAAAAATTAAATTGGAATAAAGACATAGAATTCAAAGGTAAGTTTTTATTTTCCTCTAAAAGTGGGGATTCTTCAATAACATCAGAAGATAGAGTTGAATTTGTGAATAAAATAGCTGAAACTTCAGTATGTGAGAAAAATTCCAGATATAAGTTTTATTTTACTTTTAATGATCTTGGTAAAAATAAAGATAATTATAAAACCTTGTTAATTAAGATGTTATCAAAGATAAATAAACAAAGAGATTCTAAAGGAGATAAAAATCTTATAGCTATTTTTCTAGATGATATAGATTTTTTTCATAATGACATAAAATTTAAAAATGTATTTATAGATGAAGTTAATAAAACTTTAAATTTAAATAATTATATTTTATTTGAAAGGCCGTTTTTTATTAATTCTGATAATTATTGTGAAGGGATAATAACTGTTGATGTTTTATGTTATTTAAAGCTTTGGGAAGAGATGAATAATATTAATAACACAAACACGAAAAACCAACAAGTTAGTATTTTTAATTACGAAAAGAGTCTAAATGACGCTAAAAAAATAAAAATATGTAATGGTATTTTAGAAAAAATAAAGAAAATAAAAACAATAAAATAATTAATATTAGCCAATAAATACCAAAATAAATCAAATATCTAGTGTTGCATATGTCGCATTAAGCCTCTCTTTTTTATGTGTAACATTTGTAACATTTTATACTCTACGTACTGTCCAATTTGTCCAATTATTTAAGACCGAAGTGCTTAGAATATTTTAATAATTTATATTACAAAACGCTTATTGGTATTGAAAGCTATAGTTTACAGACCGTAGTGTTCAGCCATAAGAAAAATAGACTAATATTAGTCTATTTTTTTAATTACTAAACTTATATGTTGCAATTATGTTAAAATTGTGTTATAATATAGAAAGTTAGATATCTATCTAACAAAGCATAACGCAAACAAAGGAAGGTTTGATATGGAAATAGGTTTTGATATGAGTTTCTTTTCTGCAATCGGAAGGTTCTATGTCGATATCTTCTCAAAGGCATTCTGGTTTCCAATGGGAACAATAGGCGTGTTATTCACGATATTTGTTCATCTGGTCATTCTTTTCATCTTGCTCTACATCATCGATTCCTGGTTTACATCAAAAAAAGATGGTGTTGGTGTGGTTGTAGAAAAAGATTACCACAATCAATCAGGGGATCATTCGAGGCCGATGATGTTTATAGATGTTGCTCTTCTAGAAGATACTGAAAAAGAAGACATTTCTACGATTGAGGTCGTTGAGGTTTTCTTTAAGGAAATCAAAGAAGGTGACAATATTCGAATTCGTTATACAAAAGGAAGATTGTCAAAAAGTCTTTACGTAAAGGAAGTGCTTGGAAAAGCATAACCTAGCATTAAACTAACGTCTTTCAATCCCAGGGCAAGCTTGTCCTGGTTTTTTTATTTAACAATATTAGGGAATAAGTTTAAAATCTCACTAAAATCTAAATTACTCTTAATTTTATTCCAATTAGCAGTTCTGAACTCGTCCAACATAGTCAGCTAATTTGAGACAAGTGACCTATTTGGGTCAATAAAAATATGTTATTATTTAAATAACTTATTTTTTTATTTTAATTTATGTCTATACTCACTCTAGAAACAGCAAAACAAGCTAAAGAAAATGATTCTTTATATCAGTGGGTTGTTGATTTTATGGATAATGATAATAATAAGAGTCTTGCTAAAACATTAAAAGAAAATAAAGATATATTTCTATGGACTGATCTTATTGAATTTCCATTAAATAAACTTACAAGAATAATGGGACCAGAAAAAGATATGTTATTTCAAGAGAAAGAAGAAACATGGGAAAGGAGAGTGGGTGATTTAGTGAATGAAATAAAAAATAATAGTCACATTCCGTGTCCTTTGATAGTGACTGATTTTTGGGAGAATTTAAATATTGCAGATGGAAGTCATAGACATGAAGCACTTTTACGAAATAATATTGATAAATATTGGATTATATTTTTAATTAAATATAAAAAGAATATTGATTGGGTTTTGAATAATTTGGAATAACAAAAAATATATTTTTTTAAGACCGCGTAGTGGGTCTATTTTTTTATTAAAATATTTTAGTAAAAAAATAAAAAAATAAAGCCTTTTTGTTTCAGGGGGCTTAAAATACCTGGCTAAGTTAAAAGTTTTTGCGTACTTATAAAATTTAAAGAAGAGCAAGTTCGGCCATTTTTATAGCACTGGTTTTGGATACAGCGCCAGCGATAAATAATTCTATGTGGCAAAAGATAGCATCAGAAATATTAGTTTCAGCTGCTAGATCTGCACCGTTTTTACCAGCCCAACTTATGGGGAGTGCTTTCTTGCTCTCGAAGTTTTCTCTACTAACTGGGACACATCGTACATTCCATTGGATATTATCTCCAGTTGATGGAAATACAACATATAGTACTTCTGGTGCTTTTTCAAGAACGGTTTCATGCCAAGGAAGAAAACGTTCCAGAATTAGAATCTCAGCTTTTTCGCGGTTTGCAAGAGCAGTTTCAATCTCATTTTTGGCGAGAAGATTACTTTTGGCTTTGGCGATGTTTCTTTCGAGAATTAACGTGGCAATATCAACAGCTTTAGAAAATGCACTGTCAAAGTCTGGATTTTCATTCCATCTAGGATTTATTGATGAGATTAAGTCTGACATAGTTTGGATATTGAGTTTTACACCAAAACCACAGTCAGCAGAATCAATAAATCGTATCAAGTCCATATCTACTTTATTTGCAATCTCTTGTGAATCACATATTTTAACACCAAATTTCCTCCAAACTAATCCGGCAGAAGCATATGGAAATCCATTTTCACGACTTCCGGCTCTGTCACTTTGATGATGATCAAAAAATTTTTCATTATCATATTTTCCACCTACATCAAGAACGAAGTCGGCTATATTAATTTTGGTTTCATCGCGGGTCCGAATAACTTCAACCTCACCGAAAGCCATTTTGATAATAGCTACAGCAAAAGTGTCATCACCATGGAATGTTCCATTATGTGTTGCAATTCTTTTCATGTATTCTCCTATATTATAGTGTAATATTCTTATGTTATAGTATTTTTTGACATAGTGTCAATAAAATCACACTAAAAAAATTATTAAGTACAATTATTTATTGACTTCTATATGCTTAAATGATAATTTTTTATAAATTCTTTGTTCTTTAAAGAATATCTATAATTTACATGGAGGATTTTATGAGGATATTTAAGGCTTTTCTTTCTGTTATTTTGTTTCTTGCTATTTTGGCTCTTATTTCTTTTAGCATAACAAAGAAAACAAATGCAGAGACGGGATATCGTGATTATCTCAGTTTAGCAGCAAATGCATCTACAGTTCAAAAGTCTTATGATTTTTTGGAAAAGGCCTTGGATTATATTGAAGAAAATGGACTAACAAAGGGTAATACAGATATTTTTACTAAAGGTCCATTAACAGATATTGGAATATGGTATGAACAAATAAAAGGTGCTAGGGATACTCTTTTTGAAATAATAAAAAAAGGGGATCAGTCTAGTCAACTTGAGAAAGATACTGCTCTTATGAGGATAAAAGAAATACTTACTTATGATGGAGTTGATTTAATTGTGCCAGCTGGGTTGGATTTTTATCCGTTTTATGGAGAATCATTTATATTTATTCTTATTATTCTTTTGGCTTTTCTTATTAAAATACTAGAAAAAATTAATAAGTAGTATTGTTGTTTAAAGGGGATTTTGATCCCCTATTTTTTATTGACATTTATGTTATAAAAATATATTGTATGGCTGGAGGGTTAAATAATATGCCAATAGACGAAAGAAGATTTTTTATTTTGCAGCAATTTTTTTATGCAGAAGAAAGAGCACTTGAGGATCTTTATAAGTCATATCCATCTTTATTTGCTACAAACAAAAAAAGTGTAGATGGATTAAAAGAATCAATATCAAGCAAAGATAGGGTTAAATTGATCGAATTTAAATATCAAGCTTGTATAGTTCTTAAAAATAATAAAGATTTGTTGAAAATCGTAAACGGTATTATATTTGGTGATTTTTTCGAAAAAAATCCGGACAATGATGATAATTATTTTATTCCATATTTTTCAAAAACGATTTATAAAATTGTTTATCCAGTCTTGCGTGATTGGGCCTATGACGAAATGTTGAAATAAGCGAAAAAGCATAGCTGTTAATTATAAATATTAATGGCTATTTTTATTTATTTTTTATTCTGTGGATTACTTTTAAAAATGACTTATTTTAGCTTAAGAAACGTTACGTGGAACATATTGAATAGAGTATATTATAATGGTATAATTATGTCATAATCAGTTTAAAATAATTCAAATGGCTACTACAAAAAAGGTTGCAGCAAAAAAGGTTGTTGCAAAGAAACCAGCTGTTAAAAAAGCTGTAAAGAAAGTCGTTGCAAAGAAACCAGCTGTTAAAAAAGCTGTTGCAAAAAAGACAGTTGCTAAAAAAACTGTTGCAAAGAAACCAGCTGTTAAAAAAGCTGTAAAGAAATAAGAGAGACTCCGGTCTTTCTTTTTTTAATTTGTAAAAAACGTAAAAATGATATAATAGTATTACGTCATTTTTTAATTTTAATTTTTAAATATGAATATAGGTATTTTTACTGAAGTATATCTCCCTCAAATAAATGGTGTTGTCACTACTATATGCACTTTAGAAAAAGAATTAAAACTTCTTGGTCATAATGTTTATATTTTTACAAATTATTATCCTGGTTATAATAATGATAATTCTAATGTTTTTAGATTACCAAGTATTCCTTTTGCTTTAGATAAAGCTTGTCGTATTGGTTCTTTTTATTCTCATGAAATAATGAAAGAGATTAAAAAAATAAAATTAGATATTATACATACAAATACCGAATTTTCTATGGGGTTATTTGGAAGAATAGTTGCTAAAAAATTAAGAATTCCAGTTGTACATACTTATCATACAATTTATGAAGATTGGGTTAATGATTCTATTAGTAATAATGCTATTGCTGGTATTGCTTCTAATGTTGTTATTAGTATAAGTAAGAGTCATTGTAATATTTGTAATAAAATTATTGTACCAAGTATGAAAGTTAGAAAATTGTTAGTTGGTTATGGTATTAAGAAAAATATAGAAATATTACCGAATGGTATAGAATTAGAACCTTTTTATAAAATTAATAAAGAATATACTCCTGAAAAAATTATTGAATTTAAGAAAAGTATTGGGATAAATGAAAATGATAAAGTTCTTTTAAATATCGGAAGACAGTCGAAAGAGAAAAATATTGAATCTATTTTTTATGCTTTAGAAAAATTGGTAAAAACTAATTCTAATATAAAATTAGTTATAGTTGGTGATGGTCCAAATAAGGAAAATTTAGAAGATTTGTCAGAAAAATTAAAATTAAAAGATAATATTATATTTTTAGGTAAAAAACCAAGAAAAGATATTGAAAAATATTATAAAATAGCAGATATTTTTATAACACCATCTACGTTTGAAACTCAAGGTTTAACAGTACTTGAAGCTATGGCTGCAAATATTCCTGTTATAGTAAAAAAAGATGAAGCTTTTGAAGATATTGTTGAAAATAATGTTACAGGATTTATTTTTGAGAATGATGAAGAATTAGCTGATTTAATAAATAGACTTTTAAATAATAAGATTTTATTAAATGATATTTCTAATAATGCTTTTAGTAAGATAGAAAATTTTTCGGCAATAGGTTTTTCTAAAAATATTGAGAGAATTTATCAAGAAGAAATAAAAAATTATTAACAATTCAAAAAAACGATTTGTGTGATATAATGTGTTTTAGATTTAAAAAATTAAAAAAGGTTAATGTTTTTAGATTTTTTGTTTAAAAAGAAAAGTAAAAAAATTGGATTAGTTCTTGGAGGTGGAGGAGCTAGAGGATTTTTTCATATTGGAGTTATAAAGGCTTTGAGAGAGCTTGGTGTTGAAATTGGTGAAATTGCAGGTGCCTCTATGGGTGCTCTTATTGGATTAATTTATGCTGCTAATCCAGATATAGATTTTGATGAAATTGTAAAAAATTTTGATTTATTAAAGATTGTTAAAATTTCAGATTTAAAATCATCAGATAAAATAATTAAAGATATCGATATTTTTATTAAGAAATATGTAAAAGCAAGAAAATTTTCTGATTTAAAAATACCTTTTACTTTTACGGCTACAGATATAAATTCTTATGAAATTATATCGTTTAGTTCTGGAAAAATATTTCCAAACATAAATGCTAGTTTTTCTATTCCTGGAATAATGAAACCTTTTTGTGTTAAAAATAAGGTTCTTTATGATGGTGGAATGGTTCTTGGTGCTCCTGTTCATCTTATAAAAAAAAGTAATAAAATATTAGTTTCAGAGGTTTCTTCTGTTATAAATCCAAATTCTAATAATTTTATTAATTCTTTAGATGGTATAATAGGTACTTGTTCTAGGTATAGTTTAATGCAAAAAATGAAGGAGATAAAAAAAGAAAAAAAAGTGGTTATTTTGACTAATAATGAATATTCTAATTTATTTAATTTTAATAAGAAAAATATAAATAATTATATTAATTTAGGATATAAATCCGTTATGGATAACAAGAAAAAAATTTTAAAGTTGATTAATAGTTAATTTTGATTTATTATAGTTGCACTATTATATTAAGCTTAAAATGATTGAAGAAAAAGTATTATTTTTTTATTTGAAATCTGGGAATGGTCACTATGCTGTAGTAAAATCCATTTCTGATTTTTTATTAAAAAAATATGGAAAACAATCTGTATTAATAAATGCTGCAGTTGGTTCAAATAAGTTTATAAATTTTTTATTTCAAGATTTTTATAATAAATCTCAATTAAAATTTAAGTTTTTATTTGAGGCTTTATATTTTATAAACAAAAGTAAGATAATTTCAAAATTCTCAAATTTTGCTATTTATTTTTTTTTGAGAAATAAAATAAAGGAATATATTGAAGTAGAAAAACCTAATAAAATAATATCTGCTCATTTTTTCTTAAATAGATCGATAAAAAGAGTTCTAAAGGAATTAAATCTAGATATTTCTTTTGTAATAATAGTTACTGATCCTTTTACTGCTCCATTGCTTTGGTTTACTGAAAACACACAGAACTTTATAGTATCTTCTGAACGTGTTAAAAAAACTGCATTAAAAATGGGTGTTGATGAAAAATTGATAAATATTTTTCCTGTAGTAATAGATGAAAAATATTCAAATAATTTAAACGCTGAAGAGATTAGATTAAAAAAGATTGATTTAAATCTTGATTTAGATAAAAAAACAATATTAATGTTATCTGGTGGTGGTGGTTTTCCTAATGGAATAAATATATTTAAGAATATTATTAAATATAATGGAAATCACCAAATTATTGTTGTTTGTGGCTCTAATGAGATTATGTTTAAAAAATTAACAGACATAACTTCTAAATTAAACTTAAAAAATGTAAAGATTTTTGGTTTTGTTAATTTTGTTCATGACTTAATTAATATTTCTGATGTTGTTGTAACAAAAGGTGGTCCAGCATCTATTATGGAAATATTAATTTTAAAGAAAATACCTATTATTGCAAGTTATATATGGGAACAAGAAAAGGGGAATGTTGAATTTGTTGTTGATAATAATTTAGGTGTTTATGAAAAAAATTCAAAAAAATTAGGTTTAATTATTAACGATGTATTAAAGAATAAAGATAATATTTGTCAAAAATATTTAGAAAATATTGAAAAAATGAATATTAGTAATGGGCTATATAATGTTTCTGAATATATTAATAACTTATAAGTTTACATTAATAAAAAATAAGTCTATCATATAGTTGTATTTTTCTGTTATGAATTTACAATGAATTTTTACAATATTATACGGAGGTATTTATGGAAGTGGTTTCTTTTGCGTCTACAATGGCAAATCCTATTACTTTGTTATTTTTGTTTTTTTTCGTATTATTTCTTCTTATTGGGGCATTTGTTTTTTCAAAGGATACAAAATCAATAGAAAATAGGTTCTTCTTGATTTTGTGTATAAGTTTTTCGTTTGTTTGTTTTGGAGAAATATTTTTTTCTTGGTCGCCAATAAAAGAAGATGCATATTTTTTTCATGCAGTTTCTTCTATAGGATTTTTTACTTTTTGGCCAATTGTTTTAAATTTTTTTATTTTGTTTAGAAATAAAAAAGTTGGGAAACCATGGCTTATTTTCTTAATTATTAGTTATGCTATATCCATTGCTTATATATATATGGTTTTTGCTGGAATTAACGTTTCGAAGGATTATATAAGAGACACATATACATGGATAGATGTTATTACAGACTCTTTTTGGTATAGTAAAGTCTATTTGCCTTTTGTTTTCATACCTTGGGTTATTCTTGTTTTTTATAATATTTTTAAAATTCGAAGTAATGCAAAAAAAACAGGAGATATAATAAGAAGAAGACAGTTTAATATTATTTGGTTTTCTGGAATAATCATGTTTTTTTATGGATTTGTAGTTAGTGTTTTATTTCCAGTTTTGGGTTTAAAAATTCCAGCTGTAGGTCATTTTTCTACTGGATTTTGGATTTTCTTTGTTGGTTATGCAATTACTAAATATAAGTTTCTTGTTCCTACTCTTGAATATGCGAGTAAAGAAATATTTAAGATTGGAGGGGAAATAAATATTGTAACTGATATGAGTTTAAATATTACAGAAGTAAATGATATTTTTTTTAGAAAGCTTGGTTATTTAAAAGATCAAATTAAATCTTCTAATTTTAATGATTTATTATTTAAGGATGAAGTCTATATCGATATAGAAATATTAAATGAAGAAAAAGTAAATGAAAGAGAAATTTCTTTAAAGAAAAAAAATGGAGAAAGAATTTATACAAACTTAAAAGCTTCATTTATTTACAATAATAAAATTAAAATAGGTATACTTTTTGTTCTTTCTGATATTACCTTGCTTAAAAATCAAAATGAGATTCTTGAACAGAAAGTAAAAGAAAGAACAAAGGAACTCATGGAAGAACAAGCTGAGTCTGATAGACTTATAAATGTTCTTGCTAATGGTTCTGAAGTTAAATCTGTTGATCAAAAATCTCACAGAGAGAGGGTTGCAGATTTTTCGGTGTTTATCTTGAAAAATCTTTTTCCTGAATATTTATCTTCGGATATTATTTATTATGCAGCTTCTTTGCATGATGTTGGAAAGATTTATGTGTCTGATTCAATATCAAACAAACCTGGAAAACTTGATGAAAAAGAAACCTTGGAAATGCGTAAACATACTGAACATGGTTACGATATTTTTAAGGAATTTAAGCGTGAAAAGTTTAGAGTAGCTGCACTGGTTACTTCGCAACATCATGAAAGATGGGATGGTACTGGATATCCATTGGGTTTAAAAGAAGAAAATATTTCATTGGAAGCAAGAATTGTTTCTGTGGCTGATTCTTTGGATGCAATATTAAGTCCAAGGGTTTATAAGGCTGCATTAACAAAAGAAGAGGCAAAAACTAAAATTTCTTTAGACTCTGGGAAAGCTTTTGATCCTATAGTTGCTGGTTTTGTAGTGGATAATTTTGATTCGTTTTTTGAAATGTGGAATAAGTATAATAATTAGCAATTAGCTAGTTTAGTGAGGATGTAAAAATCCTCACTTTTTTGTTTTTGATATTTATTATATACTATATATAATTAATAAAAGGTTTAAATTTAATGAAAAAAAATAATCGATCCTTTTTTTTGTATTTTTTTAGTTTTATTTCTTGTTTAGTTTCTATGATTTCTTGTATTTTAATAAATACAAACTCTAATTTAAATTCTTTAATATTTCTTTCTGTTGTAAAAGGAATACCAATGTTATTTGTTATTTTAATAGCTACTATAAATTTAAAAAATAATAAAAACATAAATATTTATAAAAAAATGTTTTTATTTGCTTTTTTTATGTCTTTTATTTCTGATGTAACTTTGGTTTTTAATGTTATTATTGGTGGAATTTTTTCTATTTTTGCTATGTTGTTTTTAATAATAACTTTTTTTAAACATCATTCTTTTAAAATATTAATTTTTAAAAAGAGAAAAGAATTTAATCGTCAGTTATTGGCTGGTTTAATCTCTTTAGTGTTGTCTTTTTGCTTTTTTATGATTTATTCTTTTATTTTTGTGTATCCTGAAATTCCTCAAAAATTATTTATTCTAAAACTATTATTTCCTGTATATATGTTGTTTTTATCGGTAGCTGTTGGTGCTTCTTTCTTTGGAAAAACTCCTTTTTTAGTGAGATTTGCAATTATTTTATTTTTTGTGTCTGATTCTCTTTTGTTTTATGGTTTTTCTTTTGGTTTTTCGCCTTTGCTAACATTTTCTAATTTAACATTATATTATTGTGCTCAAAATATTTTTGCTTTTAAAATTAATGATTAAATAAATATAATTATTAATTAAATCTTAATTAATAATTATCAACAATGCTAATATTGTGTTGATTGTGTTATAATATATTAAGTTTAAAAAATTAAAAAAAGGTAAATGTTTTTAGATTTTTTGTTTAAAAAGAAAAATAAAAAAAGTAAAAAAATTGGGTTGGTTCTTGGGGGTGGAGGAGCTAGGAGTTTTTATCAAATAGGCGTCATAAAAGCTTTAAGAGAACTTAATATTGAAATTGGTGAAGTTTCTGGTACTTCTATGGGTGCTGTTATTGGAGCTATGTATTGTTATGATAAAAATGTTGATTTTGATAATTTTGTAGATGATTTTTTGGTGTATGATTTTGTTGAATTTTTAAAAATACAAGACAAAAAAAAGCATGAAAAATTTTTAGATCACATGGAGAATATTATTAAAAAATATGTAAAAGCTAGAAATTTTCGTGATTTTAAAATACCTTTTTCTTTTAATGCAACAGATATAGATGCTTGTTCCAGCGTTGTTTTTAGAAGTGGAAAAGTTTTTCCAGCTCTTTTGGCAAGCATGTCTCTTGTTGGTTTTATGCCACCAGTTTTAATGAAAGGATCTGCTGATTTTATATTTTGGACTTTTTTTGCTATGTTTCTTCCTAAGTTCAAGAATGAACATTATTATAAAAATAGAAGACTTGTTGATGGAGGCGTGTTGTCTTTTGTACCAGTAAGTTGTATAAAATCTAAAATAAATATATTAGCTTTAGATGTTTCTTTGACTTATGATCAAAATAGGAGTTTATCTGATTTAGTGGCCAGTTTAATGGCTGTTGCACAAAGAAAATTATTTATTAATGATGTGAAAAATATAAAAAAATCTGGAAAAAATATTTTTATATTGCATTTGGATGATGCTTCTACTGTTGTAGATTTTAGAAAAAGTAATTTAAAAAGAATTATAGAAATAGGATATAATGATGTTATGAAAAATAAAAATAGAATTATGAGATTAATAAAATAATTTATTATAGGCATTTTAATGTAGAGGTTTACATTATTCTAAAATTAATATATTATTTGCATAAAACAAGTTGTACATTTATTTTTTATTATACAAGAGGGGGAAATGATGAGCAAATTTTCTTTTGTTTCAACATTAAATTTTTTAACAGTTATTTTTTTTGTTTTGTTTGTTTTTTTTGTTTTTATTGGTACTTATGTTTTTTCTAAGGATCAAAAATCAAAAAAATCTTTATTATTTTTATTGCTATCTTTTAGTTTTGCTTTTATATGTATAGGACAAACATTTTTTACTTGGTCTATTTTTAAGGAAGATGCTTATTTTTTTAATTCAGTATCATCTATAGGGTTTTGTACATTTTGGCCAATTATTATAAATTTTTTTCTTTTATTAAACAACGAGAAGAGAGAGATAAATAAAAAATGGAAAATATTTCTTATTATTAGTTATATCATTGCTTTTGCTTTTGTTGTTACAGCTTTTCTTGGTATAAATGCTTCAAAAGATTATATACGTGATGGTTTTTCATGGATAGATATAAGAGGAAATTCACCAACTTATGATTATTTTTATGTACCTATAGTTATGCCAACATGGATAGTTGTAATGTTCTATATAATTATTAATATAAAGAGAAAAGCAAAAAAAACTGGTGATATAATGAAAAAGAAACAGTTTGGTATAATTCTTTTTTGGTCAATACCAGCAGTATTCTTTGCTGTTTTTGTTAATATTATTGCATCTTCGATTGGTATTAAAATTATTTCAATTGGTTTTTTGGCTTTGGGTGTTTGGATTCTTGCTATTGGTTATGCAATTACTAAATACAAATTTCTTGTTCCAACTCTTGAATATGCAAGTAAAGAAATTTTCAAGATTGGAAGGGAAATAAATATTGTAACCGATATGGGCCTAAATATCACAGAAGTAAATGATATCTTCTTTGAAAAACTTGGGTATTCGAAAGAAAAAGTAAAATCTTTTAATTTTAATGATTTGTTGTTTAAAAAGGAAGCTTGTATTAATATAAATGTATTAAATGAGGAAAAAGTAAATGAAAGAGAAATTTCTTTAAGAAAAAAAAATGGAGAAAGAATTTATACAAACCTAAAAGCTTCATTTATTTACAATAATGGAATAAAGATAGGTATGCTTTTGGTTCTTTCTGATATTACTCAACTTAAGACTCAGAATAAGATTCTTGATGAAAAAGTGAAAGAGAAAACCAAAGAGCTAAATGCTTTAAATGAAATGTTGAAGAAACAGCTTGATATTAATCGTGTTTATGCTGGTGTAACGGTTGATAATTTTATCAAGGAAGGTATTGATCCAAGAGAAATAAAGCCAGAGAAAAAGGAGATTTGTATTCTTTTTTCGGATATTCGTAATTTTAGTAAAATCTCTAATACTTTTTCTGAAGAAGAGACTTTAAGATTATTGAATTCTGTTTTTGGTATTACTGACCCATCTATAGATGGGAATAAAGGAGTAATAGACAACAGGCAAGGTGATTCTGTTATTGCCAGATTTGAAAATCCAATAGATTCGTTGAGAGCCGCCATAGAAATGAGAAGAGGAATGATAAAACTTAATCAAGAAAGGGTTGTTTCAACAAGATTGGATATGGGTATTGGTATTCATTTTGGTGATGTCCAAATGGGAAATATTGGTTCTACTTATAAACTTAACTACACTGTTATAGGTGATTCCGTAAACTGTGCTAGTAGATTGGAAGCTTTAACTAAACATTACGGTGTCTCTGTAATAGTTTCTGGTGAGTTGATAGATAGAGTTTCTGATATTTATCAGAGTAGATATCTTGATGAAATTATTTTGCCAGGAAGAAATAATTTGATAAGATTGTATGAAATATACGATCATGAAAGAGAAGATGTTATTGAGATGAAAAACAAGAGTAAAGATCTAATGTTCGAAGCTAATTATCATAGGAAAAATGGAAATTTTAAAGAAGCATTGAAAATTTATAATGCTCTTAAAAAAGAAGTTGGTCCTCATAAATATGATACGGAAAGAAATATTAGTGCTGATCCTTTTATTGATTTCAATATAAGCATTTGTGAAGGATTGGAAAGAGATCAATTTTTTGATAATTTCTACTTCCTTGAAGGAATTTGTTATTATAAAAAATAACTCGATTTGGCGTACAATCCGTACGCCATTTTTTTATTAATTAAGACTTAATTAACTTTTTATAGTTTTTATTAAGTCTTTTAAAAATATTAATAAAATATTATAATGGTTAAATAAAAATTAATTTAAAAAGATATGAATAAAAAATTGTTATTGCTTTCTTTGATAATTCCGGTTATATTTCTTTCTGGTTGTACAAATAATTCTAATAAAATAACTGAGAAAAAAATGGAACAAAAAAATGTTAATGTTACTATAAATACAAATATGGGTGCTATTGGGCTTGAATTATATACTAAAGATGCTCCAAATACTGTTGATAATTTCGTAAAACTTGCAAAAGAAGGTTTTTATGATGGTGTTAAATTCCATAGAGTTATAAAAGATTTTATGATTCAAGGTGGTGATCCTTTAACAAAGGATGCTTCTAAGAAGTCTGCATGGGGAACTGGTGGACCTGGATATAAATTTAATGATGAGATTAATTCTCATTTATTAGTAAAAGGATCAATTGCTATGGCAAACTCTGGTGCTAATACTAATGGTAGTCAATTTTTTATTGTTACAGCTGAATCTACTCCTTGGCTTGATGGAAAACACACAAATTTTGGTGCTGTTGTAAGTGGTATGGAAACTGTAATGAATATAGATAAGACTCAAACAGATGGGAATGATAGACCAATATCAGATGTTGTGATAAAAAGTATTATAATAAATAATTAATTTAAAAACTGAAAAATTCAAATTTAAAAACAATTTTAAATTTTAAAATATAAATTTTAAAACTTTAATTATTTGTGTTTTATTTTTGAATTTAAAATTTTATGTTTTAGAATTGTTTTGAATTTTTAAATTTTAAATTTTAAATTAAAGATATGATTTCTATTAAAAATATTCCTGAATATTTAGGAAAAGAAGTTTCTATTGGTGGTTGGGTTTCTAATTTTAGATCTTCTGGAAAGATTATGTTTTTACAATTGCGTGATGGTTCTGGTTTTATGCAAGCTGTTGTAGAAAAATCTTCTTTTTCTGAAGAAGAATGGGCTGATTTAGAAAAAATTAATCAAGAAGCTAGTATTAAAGTAACTGGTATTGTTAAAGAAAATACTAGAGATGATTTTGGTTTTGAATTATTAGTTTCTAAATTTTCTATTTTAAATTATTCTAATGAAGATTATCCTATTTCTAATAAAGAACATGGTGTTGATTTTCTTATGGATCACAGACATTTATGGCTTAGATCTAAGAGACAATGGGCTATTTTAAGAGTTAGAAATACTATTATTGATGCTACATATGAATTTTTTAATAAAGAAGGTTTTATTAAAATTGATTCTCCAATTCTTACTGGTAGTGCATGTGAAGGTACTACTGAACTTTTTGAATTAGACTATTTTGATAGAAAAGCTTATTTATCTCAATCTGGTCAATTATATCTTGAAGCTGCTATTTTTGGTTTTGGAAAATGTTTTGATTTTGGACCAGTGTTTAGAGCTGAAAAATCTAAGACTAGAAGACATCTTACAGAATTTTGGATGATGGATGCTGAAATGGCTTTTCATGATTATATGGATAATGTTAAAGTTCAAGAAGCTCTTATTTGCCATATTGTTGAAAAAGTATTGGCAAATAATAGAAAAGAATTATTAATATTAGAAAGAAATGTTGAAGCTTTAGAAAAGGTTAAAGCTCCATTTATTATTAAAACTCATAAAGAAGTTGTAAAAGAATTGCAAGAAATGGGTTCTGATATTAAAGAAAATGATGATATGGGTGCGGATGATGAAACTATTCTTACTAAAAAGTATGAAAAACCAATATTTGTTACTAAATATCCTAAAGAAGTAAAGGCTTTCTATATGAAAGAAGATCCTGAAGATCCATCTCGTGTACTTTGTGCAGATTTACTTGCTCCAGAAGGATATGGTGAGATTATAGGAGGGAGCCAGAGGGAGGACAACTATGATGTATTGATTTCTAAAATAAAAGATCATAAATTAGATCCAGAAACTTTTAAATGGTATTTGGACTTAAGAAAATACGGTTCAGTTCCTCATTCTGGTTTTGGATATGGACTTGAGAGAATTGTAACGTGGATATGTGGATTAGAACATGTAAGAGAATCTATTCCTTTTGCTAGAACTATTCAACGTTTGGAGCCATAAAGATAAAACGCCTTAATTAAGGCGTTTTATTGTTATAAACATGTTGACATATATATTATATTTATGATACAATCGTATGAATGCTTATTACATTAACGTGAATTTTTAACTAATCCGTAAATTTATTAATCTAAAAATAAATGAGTTCAGGCGATTTTATTGAAATTGATGGGGTGATAACTGAATTATTACCAGCCACAACGTTTAGAGTTAAATTACCAGATGGAAGAGAAATTATCTCTTACCTATGTGGTAAAATGAGGAAAAACAATATAAAATTAATAGTAGGCGACAAAGTAAAATTAGAGATTAGTCCTTATGATTTAGAAAAAGGAAGAATCGTATATAGAGCCTAAAATTAAGCAAATATGTTTATTAACATATTGATTTATTTTTAAATTAATGTATAATTTTGTTTTATTGAACTGATAATTAAATAAAAAACTATGAAAGTTAGAGCCTCTGTGAAAAAAATATGTAAAGATTGTAGAACTATCCGTAGAGAAGGTCGTGTTTGGGTTGTTTGCAAAAAAAATGCAAAACATAAACAAAGACAAGGATAATTACTCCTATAAAATAAGAAATTTAAATTAAAACTATGATTCGTATTTCAGGTATTATTTTACCAAACAACAAAAGAATAGAAATTGCTCTTACTTATTTATTTGGTATTGGGCTTACAAGATCTAAACAAATTTTAGCTGAATGTAATATAGATCCAAATATTAGAGTTAAGGATGTTACTGAAGAACAAGCTAATGTTATTAGAATTGCTACAACTAAATTTAAAGTTGAAGGTGATCTTAAAAAAGATATTTCTAGAAACATAAATTTGATGAAAGAAATTGGTTGTTACCAAGGTTCAAGACATGCTAAGAGATTACCTGTTAGAGGTCAAAGAACAAAAACTAATTCAAGAACTGTTAGAGGAAATAAGAGATCTACTGCTGGAAGCGGAAAGATTGCTAAAAAGTAATTAAAATAATTAATATCTATTAAAATGGCTGATAAAGAAATAAAAAAAGTTGAGGCTAAAACTGCTTCAAAAAAAGCTGTATCTCCAAAAAAAGGTACAAAAAAAAGAGCTATAAAATTCATTAAAAAAGGAGTTGCTCATATTAATGCAACTTACAACAACACTATAATTTCTATTTCTGATGTAAATGGAAACGTTATAGCTTGGTCTTCTGCTGGAATAAATGGTTTTAAAGGACCTAAGAAAGCTACTCCATTTGCAGCTTCTATGATAGTTGAAGATGTTTGTAATAAAGTAAAGAGTTTTGGTCTTGAAGAAGTTAGTGTCTTTATTAAAGGTGTTGGACTTGGAAGAGATGCTGCTGTTAGAGCTTTTAATTCTAATGGAATTAATGTTACATGTATTAAAGATATAACTCCAGTTCCTCATAATGGTTGTAGAAAACCAAAACCAAGAAGAGTATAATAAAGAATTAAATTAATTATAAATAATATGGCGAATAAAATAGCTGCAAAAAAGACAAGAAGATTGTTTGGAAAAAAAGGAAGCAAATCTGAAAGATTAAAAGCTGAAGGTGGAATTGTAAAAAAAGAATCAAGAAAGAGAATGACAGATTATGGTGAACGTTTTAAAGCTAAACAAGATTGTAAAAGAATCTATGGTTTAACTGAAAAAGCTTTCAAGAAATATTTTGACTTAGCTCAAAAATCTTCATCAAATACAGAAGACATGTTTTTGGTTCTAATCGAAAAAAGATTAGATAACACTGTTTTTGCAACTGGATTCTTCAAGAGTAGAGCTATGGCAAGACAAGTTGTTTCTCATGGACATGTTATGGTAAATGGAAAAAAACTTGATATCCCATCTGCTCAAGTGAAAATCGGTGAAGTTATAACTTTAAAAATAACTGAAAAATTGCAAAAGAAATTAGAAGAAAGTTTTAAATCTGAAAAGCAAGAAATAAAATCTGCTGATCATGTTTACTTCGAACCATCAAAAATGGAAGCAAAGATTTTAAGAGATCCAGATGTTACTCCTATGAAACAATTAGTAAATACAAGATTAATAGTAGAATATTATTCAAGATAATATTAACAAAAAGAGAGATAACTATTTAATTAAAAAAGATTTAATATAATAAATATGGAAAATAACATCCTATTGCCAGAGAAATTTCAAATTATAGAAGACAAAAATAGTTCATATGCTTTGGAGTTGGTAATGGAACCTTTTCAATCCGGCTATGGCTTAACAGTTGGTAATGCTTTAAGAAGAATATTACTTTCTTCATTAGAGGGTTCATCTGTATTCGCTATGAAAATAAAAGGAGTAAAGCATGAATTTGATACTTTACCTGGAATTAAAGAAGATATGATTGAGGTTATTATTAATACTAAGAACCTTGTTGTAAAATCATTCTCTAATGAACCTGTTATTCTTGAAATAAAGAAAAAAGGTAAAGGTGAAGTTTTTGCTTCTGATATAAAAGCTAATTCTGATGTTGAAGTTTTAAATCCAGATTTAAAAATAGCAACAATTACAGATGCTAATACAGAGCTTGATATAAAGCTTTGGGTAAGAAAAGGATATGGATTTTATCCAACAGAAGAAAGAAAAGATGTTATTGATGAAATCGGTGTTATTGCTATAGATGCTTTATTTAGTCCAGTTGTAAATGCTAACTTCAAAGTTGAAAAAACTAGAGTTGGTGATGTTGTAGATTTAGATAGAATTATTTTATCTTTAAAAACAAATGGTTCTATTGGTCCAAGAAAAGCTATATTCGATTCTTTAGATATTTTAATGAAGAATTTAGAATGTATTAAAGATAATATTAAAGTTGATGATGATAAAAACACTTTAGTTAGTGCTAAAAAAGCATCTTCTGCTAAAGTTATCGAAGTTAAAAAAACAAAAGCTGAACCAAAAGAAGCAAAAAAAGAAGTTAAGAAAGCTGTAAAAAAAGTAACAGTAAAAAAAGAAGAATCTGTTGCAAAGAAGGCTAAAACTAAGAAATAGTTAATTTATTTGAAATGAGACATAAGAATAATAATAAAATTTTAGGTAGAGAAAAAGGACCAAGAAATTCATTATATAGAGCTACAGCTACAAATTTATTTATTGCTGAATCTATAAGAACAACTTTAGCAAAAGCTAAAGCTATTAGACCTTATACTGAAAAACTTATAACTAAGGCTAAAGGTGGAACTTTACATGATGTTAGAGAAGTGGTAAAAGAAATTCATGATAAAGATGTTGTTAAAAAATTATTTGGTGATATAGCTAAGAGATTTGATAAAAGAAATGGTGGTTATACAAGAATAATTAAAACTGGACCAAGACAAAATGATGGTGCAGAAATGGCAATATTTGAATTAGTTGAAAAAGTTGAGAAAGTAAAACCAACAAAAGAAGTCAAAAAAGCTGATAAAAAAGCTGAAAAAGTTGGAAATAATGCAAGAAAAGTTGAAAAGAAAACTGCATTTAAAGCTAAGAAAGCTACTACTAAGAAAGAAGAAGTAGGTGCTTAATGATATAAATAAGAAATTTAAAAAATATGATAGAAAGAAAAATACAAAAAATTGATGCAACAGATGTTTCTTTTGGAAGATTAGCTACAAAAGTAGCTGGTATTTTAAGAGGAAAAGTTAAAATTGATTACGTTCCTCATATTGATAATGGTGATTTTGTTATAATAGAAAACTTAGAATCAATTAAAATAACTGGAAAAAAATTAACACAAAGAGAATATATTAATCATTCTGGTTGGATTGGTGGTTTAAGAAGAAGATTAATGAAAGATATCTCAAAAGAAGAGGCTTTCAAGATAGCTGTTTTTGAAATGTTACCAGATAACAAAACTAGAAAAGCTGTTATGAAGAGATTAAGTTTTAAAAACTAAAATACTGATATGCAAAAACAAGAAATCAAAAAACAAGACAAAAAAGAAATAAAATTTCCAGAAGGAAAGTATATTTATGCTATAGGTAGAAGAAAAGCTGCTGTAGCTCAAGTTAGACTTTACAGTGGAAGAGGTAAAGCTGTTGTTAATGGAGTTGAAGCTGAAAAATATTTTGCAGCTCCACTTGTTACAAAAATGATTGAACCTTTGAAACAAGTTTCAAAAGAAGGTGAATATGATGTTTATGTTAAAGTTATTGGTGGTGGAACAAATGGACAATCTGAGGCTATTAGACATGGTGTTTCAAGAGCAATATCAGAAGGTGATAAAGCTGTTAGAACTACATTAAAGAAATTAGGATTCTTAACTAGAGATTCTAGAGTAGTTGAAAGAAAGAAACCAGGTTTGAAGAAAGCTAGAAGAGCTCCACAATGGGCAAAACGTTAATCTTTTGTATTTTTATATCATAATTTTAAAACAATCTTGAGAAATCAAGGTTGTTTTTTTTGACAAATAATATAAAATATGTTATAATATGGTTAGATTTTGGAATATAAATCTCTCAATCTTTGATTGAAAGTAAAATACAATTGAATAAGAAGGATTTTTAATCCTAAGGAGCTAATTATGGAAAAGGTTACTGGTAAACATGTGTTCGACAAGAATGGTCGCCGAATCTCCATGAATCTGCAGGCCAATATTTGCGATCCCAACAAGGATTTCAATCTTTCCATGGTAAAACTTGAAACTATTCAGGATTACAGTAATGTTCTTTCTGATTTCGCCAAGCTTCTAGGAGTCAAAAACTTGGGCATCACTGCCGAAGAATTCAAGGCAGAGACGGAACGTCTCTTGTCTCTGATCTCCGACAACGACCAGATCGCAAACATCAAGAACGGAACTTATCTTCCGCTCGTCCTTCCCAAGCTCAAATCTGGTGATCTTGGAACTGCTCTTGAGCAGTATCTCGAGATCGTTGGCAAGAGTTACAAGAAGGCTTTCCGGAATCGCAATTTCTGCAATTATCGCGAAGGCGAATTGAAAGGAATGGTGAAGACAGTTGATGGCAGTCGCCAAGATCAGCTCATCGAAAAAATGAAGCAAGGTCCTGTTGTTGTTATCTTCTTTCCGAACTCTCTGCAAGGCTTCTCGGTTAATGCAAGTCGTGAGCAGATGGAAACTTTGCCCGAAGGATTTATTCTTTCTGGCATCGAGATCATCATCGCTATGATCATGTATTCCGAAGTCTTGGCTCGTGATTACCAGACCCCAGGCCTTGATTTGGCTGGTTTGTCTTGGCAGTCGCCTGGCTATTCTCTGATCTTCAGGGCCGGTGGCGATGAGCTCGGTTTCGGCTACAGGGACTCTCTGTCCGGTGCCGATGGCGACGCTTCGTCCGGCTTGTCTTTCCTGGGGTAGTGCTGAACTTGGTCCTTGGTTCCTTGAACCTTGGACTAGGATTCTTGGCCTTTCCCCCTTGGTTTCCCTTGTCTTTGCTTTCCGTAGAGATGAGGGCGACCATATTTCAAAAACTCGAGGTGCGACCAACGTGTTGCACCTTATTTTTTTTGACAAAAAATGTTAAAAATGTTAAAAAATAGGTATATTAGGAAATTGAGTATTTTCTAAGAAGTACATTAAAATAGAATTTTTAACCATAAGGAGTGAATTATGGAAGAGACTGTGTTAAAAGGAGAAGAACCTAAAAAATTAGTTGATAATATTGGTCGACTTATTCCATCAAGTTTTAAATTTTCTGTTTTAACAGAAAATGAAAATCCTTATTATTCTGCTTCGATCAAAGAAGAGAATTGTGATAATTTTATTCCTCAATCAACGATGGGATATAGAGATGTTTATGATTTATATATTGAATCATATCCGAAAGGAACAAAATGGCTTTCATTTTATGAATATGAAGAAAGGGCAGAAAAAGCAAAGGAATTGTGGATGAATGATTGGCAAGTATCAGATCTTTCAAAAAGAGCACATTTTCCTGTTCTATATCCTCAATATAACGTTGAAGATTATGGAGCATCGCTTCAGAACTTTTTTTTGCCAGCTTTAGAAAGTGCTTATAAAAAAGAATTTTTTGGAAGAAGATTTATTAATCATATAGATAAAGAAAGTGAAATAGTTGGTGAAATTTCTGTAATTCCAGATGTTGGTCATAATGAATTTGTTTCTGAAATGGCTAAAGGTCCAGGAATGTTTTGGTATCATCCGAATTCTATGAATGGATTTTCTGTGGTAGCACAAAGAGAAGTTATGCCTGAAATGAAAAAGCATAATTTTTCTCTTTCTGGTCCTATAGATACAACTCTTGCACTTACAGGATTTTCTAAATATATGGCTAAAGATTCAAAAACCCCAAGATATTATTGTTCAGCTGTTCGTTGGCGATTTAATTGGTCTTGTGTTTATTTTAAGGCTCATAATAATAGACTTTCTTTTGGTGAAATGGGTTTTTCTCCACCTTTTGGTGATGGTTTTTCTGCTGGCCTATCATTTATTGGATAAATGTTAAGCCTTAAGGTGTGACTAAATACGTTGCACCTTATTTTTATTTTGTGTATATTAATAATATAATTAAAAAATAAAAATATATGGAAATAGAAAATAAAGAAATATTAGAAAAAAATTGTTGTGATGACAACTGCTGTAAGGATGGTTGTTGTAAAGATGATTGTTGTTGTGGTGAGAATTGTTACAAAGGTCATAAACATGGTCATATTTATGGTAGTAGTGAAGCTGTTTATTGTTTAGGAATAATTGGGGCTGCTATTTATTTTATTGGTCATGCGGCAACATTTTGGCTTGGAGTTCTTGGTTTCTTAAAAGCTATGGTTTGGCCAGTATTTATTATTTATAAAATTTTAGAATTTTTTAAAATGTAAAAAAAATACATAAGTATCAATAATAAAGCAACTTAGGGTTGTT
>Ga0302292_1000402_pt1 | contig 30601 bp, 26 predicted proteins | sample III_Fen_N2_1_FD_194553 | JGI IMG/M metagenome (GOLD analysis project Ga0302292, IMG submission 194553) | Peat permafrost microbial communities from Stordalen Mire near Abisko, Sweden - III_Fen_N2_1 | ecosystem: Environmental > Terrestrial > Soil > Wetlands > Permafrost | place: Sweden: Abisko...
TACTTTTCGGGCAGCCGGGCCATTCAGACAAATAACGCCTGACCCACGTTGGCCTTTAATTACATACGTGTCGAGCCGTTCGCCATTGTTGATGTTAACAATCTGAACCTTTTCATTTTCAATGATATTGGCAGCATCCATCAAATCCTGATCAATTGTAATGCTTCCAACGTACTGCAAATTGGCTTCGGTAACTGTAACTTTATGTATTTTCGATTTGCAAACTTCGATGATCATTTTGTTTGATATTTACTATTCTATTATTTACTCTATATTGTAAATCGCAAATGGTCTAATTGTCAATAATTTACTGTTCCAAACTCCAGATTGTCTATCAACCTGATTTTTCCACAATGAACGGCGATACATCCAACCTTTGAACCCGGATCATCCCAGCTTGTCACAGGCAGAAGCGTCAATTCATTAACAATCTCAAAGTACTCAGTGTTCAAAAATTCGTTTTCGTTGATCCGGTTAATCACCCATTGACAAAGTTCTTCTACGGAAAGTTCGCCAGTTTTGTTAGCCGCCTCAAACAAGGTAGCCGAAATATGCACCGCATTCATTCGCTGCCAGGGATTCAGCAACATGTTGCGCGAACTCATGGCCAGACCATCGTCTTCGCGTACAATGGGGCAGGCAACGATCTCAACCGGGAGGTTCAATCTTCTGACCATTTCCCGAATGATCGCCAATTGCTGAAAGTCTTTCTGCCCAAAGAAAGCTTTATCGGGTTGAACAATTTCGAACAATCGGCTCACCACCTGTGCCACTCCATTGAAATGACCGGGCCTGAATTTTCCTTCCATTACCTGTTCGAGCAATCCGAAATTGAATTGCCGGGTATCCGGTTCAGGATAAATTTCATCGGGTTCGGGGGCAAAAACGAGTTGACACGAGGATGAATCGAGTAGATCGACATCTTTCATGAGGTCGCGGGGGTACCGTTCAAGATCTGCCTGGTCATTAAATTGTGTGGGATTTACAAAAATGCTGACTACCACAAACCTGGTTTGTTGTCCGGCCTTCTCGACCAAAGAAAGATGTCCTTTATGCAATGCTCCCATCGTAGGAACAAAACCGATACTCAATCCATTTTCCCTCTTCTCGTTCAGTATCTTCCTGAGGTCGTTTATCTGCTTTACTATCTGCATTTTGGAATAAAAATGAGGGTGCAAAGTAAATAAATAATTCAACACGATGACATGATTTTTAAAGTTGAAAAATTAAAGCTGGAAGGTTAAAATCCCGAAAATTGCAACGAAAATACAGGTTAACAGCGCATTAAAACTGATATCAACGATCAAAAGACATTTAATATCTTTAACACATCTATCTTACTTCTTAAGGTTTTTTAAGACCACTGTAACAGACTGGAATTGAATATTGCCGATATTTTACTAATTTTGCACAATTAAACTTAGGTGATATCAATGGAAAAGAAAAAAGTCTTATTTATCTCATCAGAGATTACCCCTTATCTTCCAGAGACAGAATTGTCGAATAAATCCAGATACTTGCCACAAGGAATTCAGGAAAGAGGAAAGGAAATCCGGACTTTTATGCCAAGGTATGGCAGCGTAAATGAACGTCGGAATCAATTACATGAAGTGATTCGTTTGTCGGGGATGAACTTAATTATTGATGATACAGACCACCCGCTTATTATCAAAGTGGCCTCTATTCAATCGGCACGGATGCAAGTATATTTTATCGATAACGAAGATTATTTTCAACGAAAGCATATTTTAAAAGATTCGAAAGGAATAGAATTTGCCGATAACGATGAAAGAGCAATTTTCTTTGCCCGCGGCGTACTGGAAACTGTAATCAAACTACGATGGACTCCCGATTTAATCCATTGCCATGGCTGGCTGACCGCACTAGTGCCACTATACATTAAAAAGGCCTATAATGACGACCCACTGTTTGTAAATTCAAAAGTAATTTACTCGGTTTATCACGACGATTTCAAAAAGCCGTTGGATGTTAATTTCAGGAATAAGCTGAAAATGAATAAGATTTCGGCTGATGATACTGAATTAGTCGACGATCCAACTTATGTAAATCTAAGCAAAATGGCGGTTATGTATTCCGATGCAATTGTTCAGGGAAGCCCAAAAATCAATAGCGAAACAGCAGAATACATTCAGTCTTCCGAAAAATTATTTTTAGATTACCAACCCGAGCACACCTATATTGATACCTACAACGATTTTTATGATAAAATCCTGGGCGAAGATTAGGTTTAACAATTTAAAACAATTTATTGGTGAAAAAAGAACTCGCATTAATGTACAAATTCGCAGCCGGATTTGCATGGATGGCAATTACTTTTTGGAGTTGTACTGACAATCCGGGCATTACCGGATTAGACTTATTGCCACATAGTGATTTGATTAGTGTCAATAGGGTTGTCGAAACAAATATTAAAGCCTTCAACGTTACCGATGAGAAACTACGTACGGATGAAGTTCCATATAACTTGCTAGGTACATTCAACGATCCGGTTTTTGGGAAGACCACTACTGATTTCGCCAGTCAGTATCGGTTGATGTCGTTTCCAAAATTCAAGGAAAATGACATTATCGACTCGCTGGTGCTCGTTATGGCTTACAAAGAAATATACGGTGATATCCTGACTCCTCAAAAACTAAAGGTTTATGAACTTGCCACTGACCTTTCGATCGACACTAAATATTATCAGGATATTGACATGGGAAGTATATCAAAAAGTGAAATTCTGGCAGAATACAACTACGTTCCTAAATTTAAGTTAGATTCGTTAACAACCGCAACGCTCAGTAAATCTGACCCAAAAGATACTGTTACACAAGAAATTTCAATCCAGCTTAACCATTCATTGGCACAGAAACTGATGAAAGCCGATTCGCTTACACTATCAAGCAACGATCTTTTTGTGAAGTACTTTAAAGGATTGTATGTCGAAGCTGGTGATTTGAATCAAGGTGGAACCATTATGAAACTTTTGGGTTCAGGAGTTGTGTTATATTATCGCAAAGCAAATGATACGACCAAGTATGTTTGTAATTTTAAAACCAATACAAACGCTGCTAAGGTGAGCCATTTTACTCACAATTATTCTAGTACCAATTTTTCAGCCAACCTCAATTCAACGGACAAACAGGACAGTTTGCTCTATATACAATCAACAGGTGGACTGCGCAGCAAAATATTAATTCCGAACCTTGGCAGCTGGACCAAATTGATTCCAAATCTAGCCAATCCGGCTGACACAGCTAATTTCATGATCAACAAAGCAGAACTCATTTTCCAGGTTGACTCAACAACTTCTCAATTAGATAAATATGCGCCACCTGCAAAATTGATTTTAGCTGCAATTGGAAAATCAAAAGCCAATCAGGATTCAATATATTTCCCTTCCGACTATACATTCTCTTCGACCTATTTTGGCGGCAATTATTACAGTAAAGACAAAACCTACCGGTTTAACATAGCAAAACAAATGCAGGATGTGATTGGAAAGAAGAAAAATAATAATGGATTTTATCTGGAAACTGCTCTCAAAAATGAAGTTTTTAGAAGAGTGGTGCTAAAAGGAGCAACCAGTAAAACTGGAATCCGTTTGGAAATAACGTATTCTAAAATAAGATAGCTCCACTTATTCAATAACTTTAAACAAACCGTATGTGTGGAATAGTTGGTTACATTGGAAGTAAAAACGCATATCCCATTCTGATTCAAGGGCTTCAACGACTCGAATACCGTGGATATGATTCAGCAGGACTGGCAATTTACAACGAAACACTAAAGGTTTACAAATGCAAGGGCCGCGTTTCGGATCTTGAAAAATTTGTTGCTGACAAGGATGTCACCGGGCACATCGGGATGGGTCACACGCGCTGGGCCACACACGGTGAACCTAATGACCGCAATGCACACCCTCAAACTTCCATGAACGGCGATTTTGTGCTGATCCACAATGGGATAATCGAAAACTACGCCGAATTGAAATCAAACCTTCTGAAAAAAGGTTATACTTTTCAATCGGATACCGATACCGAAGTTCTTGTAAATCTGATTGAATATTTCTACAAAAATGTGGAAGGTGCCAATGCCGAGATCGCGGTCAGGCTTGCACTTTCAAAAGTTGTTGGGGCTTACGGCATTGTTGTAATATGTAAAAATGAAAAGAACCAGCTAATTGCTGCCCGCATAGGAAGTCCGCTGGTAATTGGAATTGGGAAAGGCGAATATTTCGTTGCTTCCGATGCTACGCCGATTGTTCCTTATACCGACAGCGTCATTTACATGAACGACCACGACGTTGCCATTATCACTCAGGATAGTCTGACACTTAAAACGGTCGAAAATATTCCGGTAGCCTTCAAAATCACCAAAGTCGACATGGCTATTGGCGATCTTGAAAAAGGAGCTTTCGAACATTTTATGCTAAAAGAAATTTTCGAACAGCCTAAAACAATTGAAGATACCTTCAGAGGCCGCATCACACCCGATCATTCGAATATCGTGCTTGGCGGATTACTTGACGTTTTTCCGAAATTACTGAAAGCCAGAAGAATTATCATTATTGGATGTGGAACCTCCTGGCATGCAGCGTTGGTGGGCGAATACCTGATTGAAGAATATGCCCGCATTCCGGTTGAAGTTGAATATTCTTCTGAATTTCGTTACCGGAACCCTATTTTAAACAGCGACGATGTTGTAATTGCCATTAGCCAGAGTGGCGAGACAGCCGATACGCTGGCTGCTTTGCGCATGGCCAAAGAGAAAGGCGCTACCATTCTGGGCATTTGCAATGTAGTGGGTTCAAGCATTGCGCGCGAAACCGATGCTGGTGTTTATACTCATGCAGGCATCGAAATAGGCGTTGCATCGACCAAAGCTTTTACGGCCCAAGTGACAGTGATCACCCTTCTGGCACTTAAACTGGCCCATGAAAAAGCTCAGATTTCACCTGAACTTTACCATACGCTGATCGCTGAATTAGCTGAGATTCCGGACAAAGTGAAATCGATATTAGTTAAACACCCTCATATCAAAGAGGTTGCTGCAAAATACAAAGACGCCGTAAATGCCCTTTACCTGGGAAGAGGTTATCTTTTCCCGGTTGCCTTGGAAGGTGCGTTAAAATTAAAAGAGATTTCGTACATACATGCCGAAGGATATGCTGCCGGAGAAATGAAACATGGCCCCATTGCGTTGGTCGATGATAATCTTCCGGTGATTGTCGTTGCTGCCAAAGATCAATACTACGAAAAGATTGTCAGCAATATTCAGGAGGTAAAAGCTCGCAGGGGAAACATTATTGCCGTGGTGACAGAAGGCGACGACGGGCTGAAAAGTATGGTAAACGACCTGTTCGAAATACCTAAATCGCATCCAGCCGTTTCGCCTTTATTAGCGATCGTTCCATTGCAACTTTTCTCCTATTATATCGCCGTACTGCGTGGCTGTGATGTCGATCAGCCAAGAAACCTGGCCAAATCGGTTACGGTGGAATAATCATCAACGAGATAGATTTGCAGGGTTACGTCGATTCAGTTCAGGATTAATAGGAAGGGCTTACCTTCAATTCCTGGAAATAACATCAATCAGTACTCATGGGCAACGATCGAAAACACGAACACCTCAAATTAGCGCTTGAATGTCAAACCCGACCTTCGGAACAGGATCGGCGTTTTATCTACGAACCTTTGCTTTCAGCTCATCCCGAAAACCCTGATTTAAGTGTTCGTTTCCTTGATAAAACAATGCGAACTCCAATCTGGGTTTCAAGCATGACTGGCGGTACAGGATTGGCACAGAAAATTAACCGAAACATTGCCTGTGTTTGTCGTGATTTTGGAATGGGAATGGGACTGGGTTCGTGCCGTGAAATTCTGTTCGACAAAACACATTGGCCCGATTTTAATTTCCGCGATCAAATTGGCGACGATCTGCCATTTTGGGCAAATCTGGGCATCGCCCAGGTGGAAGAGTTGCTAGCTTCCGGAAATATCCAGGCAGTGGTTGACCTGGTTGGTGAACTGCGTGCCGATGGACTTATCGTTCACATCAATCCCTTGCAGGAATGGTTTCAACCCGAAGGAAACCGTTTGAAACAAGCTCCTTTGTTAACTATTCAGCAACTTTTAGATCAAATTCAGATTAAATTGATAGTGAAGGAAGTGGGACAAGGATTCGGTCCCGAAAGTTTGCGGCAATTGCTCTCTCTTCCGCTTGCAGCCATCGAATTTGGCGCTTATGGAGGCATCAATTTTTCGAAAATGGAGATGTTACGGGGCGACCGGCAAAAATTCGAAGGTATTTTGCCATTTGCTTTTGTTGGTCAGTCGGCCTTCCAAATGGTCGATATGGTAAATCAACTACTGATTGAGAATCCGCATCCGGCATGTCGACAGCTCATTATTTCAGGCGGCATTCAAAATTCGCTGGATGGATTTTACCTGACGTCCAAATGTCAGCTCCCCTCCATTTTTGGCCTAGCATCAGCCGTATTAAAACAAGCATCAGAAAGCTACGAATCGCTGGCAAAGTTCCTCGAAAATCAGATCCAGATACTCAGCCTGGCAAATGCTTACCTGAAAATTAATCCCGATTATCGCGAATGATTTTTTAGACTCAAAGTCATTGATCGACAGTTTCTTAATAATTCAAAATACAATCCACTTGATTCATTTTTGACGGCCTAAAAACTAGAACGTCCTTCAAATTAACAGATCATTTTGACAAAAAAGATGCAAAAAAGGCGAAGTACATGATAATATGTTCTTCGCCTTTTTCTATACATTTTCGGTGCTCCTAACCTTGATTTTCAGGCCTTGGTCCTTTGTTCACCTGAGGTCGTTTCCGGTGTGGCCTATTCCGTTGAGGCCGATTCTCATTCGATTTATTCACCTGTGGCCTGTTCTCATTTAATCGATTCTCAGGCGGCCTGTTTTCCGGTGGTCTTGCCTGTTTCACTTCGGTTTCAGGTGGACGATTCGCTTGCCCTTGTGGACGGTTTCCCTGAGGCCTGCGATTCCGATTGTTTCGTTTTTTCTCCGGAACAGCTTTGGTGAAATATTTCTTGTCCAACTCGCCAACATTCATCATATTTTCTTTCTTTGGCTCTTGCTCAGAATATCCGTCAATCGAAGGCTTTTGCCCGCGCTTGTTCAAATTCATGATTTTTTTAACATCTTCCAGATCAAGAGAAAAGGTGCGTCCATCCGACTTTTCGTACATGTACCAAATTTTTTTCTGAAGAATATCAGTTTTGAAATGACGTGCAAATCCTTTATCGGTTTCAATAGTCAGCAACTCATGCGGAAAATCTTCCAGAGCTTCTAGGTAATGATCGAGTTCGTAGGTGAGGCAACATTTAAGTTTTCCGCAACGCCCGGCCATTTTTTCGGCATTTGGCGATAATCCTTGCTTGATGGCAGCATCGGAAGTGACACTCGAAAAATCGGTCCGCCACGTTGAACAGCACAAGGCGCGCCCACACGAGGCAATTCCACCGATACGGCCAGCTTCCTGGCGGACACCAATCTGCTTCATTTCAATTTTGATGGCGAATTCCTTGGCGTAAAGTTTAATCAGGTCCCTAAAATCGACCCGGTCGTCGGCAATGTAATAGAAAATTGCCTTGTTGTTGTCGCCACGAAACTCCACATCTCCAATTTTCATGTTTAGTTTCAGCTCGTTAGCTATCTGGCGGGCAAGTATCATGACCTTGTTTTCGCGCGCTTTAGCTTCTTCCCACTTAACAACATCGGCAGGTGTCGCTTTCCGGTAAATTTTATACCATTCGTACCGTTCAGGTTTTTTCACCTTTCGTTTAAACTGAAGTTCGGCCAACTTACCGGTTAGCGAAACAACTCCAACATCATGTCCCGGAGAACAGGCAACTACGACCAGTTCGTCGCGCTTTAAAGGTATGTCGTCTTCGTTTCGGAAGAACTCTTTTCGGGTTCCTTTGAACCTTATTTCGACGATGTTCGATTCGTTAGCTGTGTCGGGTATATCGTTGAGCCAGTCGTAAGTGCCAAGCATGGCTGGCCGGTCGAGGTCATTATTTGTAGTGCATCCGTTGCATCCCATATCTCTCTTTTTAAAAACAAAGCGACAATATTATCAAATTTTGGGCAGACTTGCTATTTTTATTCGTGCTCAAAAACGAATCGCAGTCATTCAGGTCGACTTTCTAACAATAACTTACCATTGGATTCAATCAGTTTTGATCAGTTTCTTTATCTTTATGGCCAAAATTTTGTTTATGAACATTCGACAATTCCTCCTGATCTTCTTGTCACTCCTGATCTTTCAGCCCAAAGTACAATCTCAGCAATTAAGTCTAGGTGCCAACATCAGCATTTTAACCTGTAACCCGGGAGAAGAAGTGTATTCGATGTACGGGCATACGGCCATCAGGGTAACTGATCTGGAGCAGAGCCTCGACATTGTGTTTAATTACGGGGTTTTTAGTTTCGAAACGCCCGATTTCTTATACCGCTTTGCCAAAGGTGAGACCGATTACCGCATGGACGGCGGAAGATTCAAGAGTTTCATACCCGAATATTATGAAGAAAAGCGAAGTGTGTACGAACAAGTTTTAAACCTTTCGCCGGAAGGAAAAAACAAGTTGTTCCAGGCCTTGCTCGAAAATTTCAGGCCTGAAAACCGGGTATATCGCTACAACTTTTTCATGGATAATTGTGCCACACGAGTTCGCGACATGATTGAACGCAATGCTGGAGCGCCAATCCATTTTACCGACAACCATCCGACCGAAAGTTACCGGCAACTGATCAAGCATTTTCACCATCCTTTTCGCTGGTTCGATTTGGGAATTGACTTGTTGGTTGGTAAAAAGGCCGAAGAACCAGTTACGGCCAACGCCCAAATGTTTTTGCCTGAATATCTGATGAAACAATTTGCAACAGCCCAAATAACCATCAATGGAAAAACACAGCCTTTAGTTTCTGAAACCCGAACGTTGGTTGAATACCCAAATTCGAAACTCAAATCGGAATTGCCTTGGCCCGCAATTATTTTTGGCTTGATTTTCATGCTGGTTGCCTTTATTTCGGTTCAAGGATTTCTTCGGAAGAAAAAAACGGAATGGCTTGATTATTTGTTGTTTGCATTAAGCGGACTGGCTGGACTGATTATTGGCTGGTTCACGCTTTACTCAGAACATCCGGCCATGAGTCCCAATTACAACTTGTTGTGGGCATTTCCTCTCAATTTTCTTTTTGCGGCCATTTGGGCTGTCAAGAAATGGCGAAAATATACTCACTACTATTTTTACCTGGCAGCCGTTCTTTTGCTTCTTTCGCTGGTAACAGGCCAGCATTTTAACCCGGCAGTTTACCTGATTATGCTGACATTGCTCGTGCGATTTGTGGCTAATTTGATTCCGGAGAAAATCTAAAATTTTAGGTAAAAATCCTTCGTCAGTTCTTTGTATTCAGGTGTATAATCGAAATGATTTTCAAATTCAATCATCAGATTTTCTTCCTTAGTTGCACATTCAGTGTTAGTTAATTCAACCAATACTCTGAAATCAGGTTTTAGCGGATTTGGCTTTACCCTGCAGATGCGTGAAATCCACAGCTTGTTCGAAATTGCCAGTTGTTGTATTTCCTGAAGACTTTCAACCGGATGAACGATTGCTATTTTACCATTTTTGCCGAGCAAGTTGGCAGCTTCTGAAATCAAAACATCCAAAGGTAACGAATCGGTGTGTCGGGCCTGTGCCCGATTTTCGAGCGGCGCCTTAATTCCATTGGCAAAAAACGGCGGATTGCTCACAATCAGATCGTATTTCATGCTTGTTTGTTCAGCAAAATCCTGAAACGGGCACATTTCGGGTTGAATCCTGTCGCTCCATGGTGATTGTTGAATATTCAGCATCGCCTCCTGAAAAGCTTTCGGATCGACCTCAATGGCATCAATCCGTGCCAGACTGTTCCGCTGAGCCATCATCAGTGCAATCAGCCCGGTGCCGGTACCAATATCTAGTATCTGTTCAGCATTCGTCGTATCGGCCCAGGCGCCAAGTAACACGCCATCCACACCGACTTTCATGGCCGAATGCTCCTGAATAATCCTGAATTGCTTAAACTGAAAATAATTGTTTCGAGACATAAAAGTATCTACCATTAAACAATGTACGATTTACAATTATTTTTATGAAACTCAAATGATCAATAATGTTTTCCCAATCGCATCCCGAAGTTGGGCTTCAACCTTGGTTTGTTCGGCATACTTATTCCATTTCGAAACGATTTCTGAAACTTGCAGAAGAATAGCCGGAGCCTTTTTAACATTCATTTGCCGGCCTACTTCCAGAAAATCGTCGCGGGTAATTCCCTGCCGTTTGCCATTAATGCTAAGTACGTGCTGGCTTACCCAACTGCTACCCGGTCGATAAGCATGGCAAATATCGTAGGCCGGAGCCAACTTCCATTCACCCAGCTGATTCATTGTAAATGCAAAATTCTTGGTATGATCGTCGCAATTTTGAGCCATCACGTTAAAGACCATCCGTCGGTACATTTGCTCAGCTTCCGGGTAAGTCAACCGTAACATGCGCATGGTTTGGAACAGTTGCTCGTAACTGTACGAAAAAATGTCGTTAAAATCGTAATGCATCATGGCACAAAAGGTTTGAACGTGCAACTTTTGGTTGCCCGATAAGCGGTCAAAGCGTCGGGTAAGAAAATGTGCTCTTCCGTTTTCTTCGACTAACTTACTTTCCATCATTTCAATTCCACAATCAACAGCCATCAGGTAATAAGCCATTTCTACCCTTCCGTAGCCTGAAGTTGCACCAAACTGGCTATCGTCAACTCCATCGAATTTCAACAGCCACTGCGAAAAACCTTCCGGCGCATCAGCCTGTCCCGACCGGACTTCGCCTGTTTGCGGATTGTAGGCAATTACAGCTTTCGCCCTCGCTCCTCCGGCCGAAGTGCCGATCTTCAGAATATCGGAAAGCGCTTTTTGCTCGTCGTGCGAAAGTTCAGCCTGAAACAACTGCCTTCCCGAAAGAATTTGCTGAGCTACTTCAGCCAGACTGCCAATCTCAACCTTCGTTGACTGATTGGCCGATTTCGGGACTACAGGCTCAAATTCCAGGGCTCCCATTCCACGTTTTCCGGTAAAACAGAGCATTTCTACAGGGTTCATACTTCCTGAAGTGCGCCCTACACGCGCAATCCAGGCATTAATCAACGCATTTCCGTAACGGTCGGGCAAAACATCGGCCAACAATCCGGGTAAACCTTTAAACGTTGAGCTTCCGGCCAATTCGGGGAAAGAAAATATCTTTCCTCTGGCGGTTTCGATCGGCATTTTTAATGGTGAAACATCCAATTTGTGCTGAAAGAATCCGGGATCGAATTCAAAATCGGCAACACCAGATTCCTGATTCCAGTGAATGGCTCCCACCTGCTTGTCCCAGATATTTATGTATGCGTTTTCGATCATCACCAGTCGGGTAAAGGATAAGCTTTTGGATCGTTCGTGTTTCTGCTGCGCCGGCGTTTTTTCATCTCCATCTTAGCAAGATACAATGGACTTTCCTTTTCTTCTACCTTAAAAACTTTCAGGAAAGATATCTGATCAAGCACTCGCAAAATCTGGATCAACGTGAGTAGCGTTCCTCCACGCCCGTTTTCGATTTGACTAAGCGTACTCCGATTGATTCCGGCAGCTGCCGCCACCTGTTGCTGGCTCTTGTTCTGCTGCAAACGGGTTTCCTGAACAAACTGGCCTATCACGGCCAGCAAGGCTTCATCGTTTAACTCACGCCAATTAATGTTAGTTATATCCATCATTATATCTGTTTATAATAATTATTGATGGTTTATGCCAACAAATGTACTATTTATTTTTATAATAAAAAAGGGGTTGAAAAATATTTTTAATGTCTGTATTATCCATCATTAAATACGTTTTATTGCTTTAATGATGGCTTTTGCCAACATTTTCAAGTAATATATCTAGAAGAATAATTCCATTCGAAAGAATTGGAATGCGTTGATCATCAATTTACTGCGGACTGACTTTTTGGAGTAGCTATCGATCCGGTCCATGAAAGGGAAGGCAAAGGATATCACAATTCTTATCAATTGCTCCAATATCCTTTGCCTTCGTTTCCTCCATGGGTAAATGGTTATGAATTTTCCATCCATTCAAACTGCGTTGTAAACGCGAAAACAAACGACCCATCGTTGTCGCTTTCATTCAAATAAAGGCAATCAGGTATCAGTATATGTTAGAATAAGAAGTCTCAACTATTAAGAACTGGCTTTTAGTCATTTACAATCTAACTACAACAGTTAGGTGCAAATACTAACAAGAACGTTACTAGCTTTAGTATAATTTCATAATGGTTTAAAATGCTTTCGAGTAATTTAAATATTGTTGATTCATCATTTACTGTATTAAAATTCGAAAAGACAATTTTAAAATCTCCATATTCAATGTGTAGATAGCTATATTTCATACAATGTGTGCATTTATCATTGAACAAATATATAAGCTAAACAACTATAAACCAACTAATAAACAAGCATCACGCCTCACAACTTACAGTATTTAATGCAATTGTAGATTTTAAATTAATTTTTAAATCATTTAATTTAGCAACTGATTTAGGAAGTAGATTTTAGATTGACAGGTGCGATTGCCCGATTTTTGTATGTCCTGAGAAGGTCACAAGCTACATTCTAATACTCAAGATTCCAACATTCAAGATTCCCTTCATCCGCCCCAATTCTCCCGATCCAAACTCCTATACTGAATGGCCTCTGATAAATGATGGCTTTCAACTCGTTCATTGCCTTCCAGATCAGCAATGGTGCGCGAAACTTTCAGAATACGGTCGTAAGCACGGGCAGATAAACCGAGTTTTTCCATGGCATTCTTCAGCAAACTGCTGCTGGACTCATCCAATTCAACATATTGACGGATCATTTTCGACGACATTTGGGCATTGCAAAACACACCCACGCTTTTCTCAAAACGATGCGACTGTATTTCGCGAGCCTTTATGACCCGTTCCCGAATGGCTGTACTGGACTCGGTCGCAGCCTGATCAGACAATTTTTTGAAAGGAACAGGCACCACTTCCAGATGAATGTCGATGCGGTCGAGCAACGGGCCTGATATTTTGTTGAGGTACTTGGCAACTACGCCCGGGCCACACACGCACTCTTTGGTCGGGTGATTGTAGAATCCGCACGGACAAGGATTCATAGAGGTAACTAACATAAAACTGGCTGGATACTCCACCGAGAATTTGGCCCGTGAAATGGTGATTGTCCGATCTTCCAGCGGCTGGCGCATCACTTCGAGCACTTGCCGCTTAAATTCAGGTAGTTCGTCCAGAAAAAGCACACCGTTATGAGCCAGGCTGATTTCGCCCGGCTGAGGGAATGCGCCGCCGCCAACGAGGGCGACATCACTTATGGTGTGGTGTGGGCTGCGGAACGGACGTTGGGTCATGAGCGAAGTATTGCGATCTATTTTGCCGACCACTGAATGTATTTTGGTGGTTTCCAGAGCTTCGCGTAAAGTAAATGGAGGAAGAATCGTCGGAATCCGTTTGGCCAGCATGGTTTTTCCGGCTCCGGGAGGGCCAATCATGATGATGTTGTGGCCACCGGCCGCTGCAATTTCGAGGGCACGCTTTACGTTTTCCTGACCTTTGACATCCGAAAAATCGACATCACACTCATTTACTTTCGTAAAAAACTCCTCGCGAGTATTAACAATGATTTGTTCCAGTTCAACTTCATCATTAAAAAAACCAATCACTTCGCTGAGACTTTCAACTCCATACACTTTTAATGTATCAACAACAGCTGCTTCTCTCGCGTTTTCTTTCGGTAGGATAAAGCCCTCAAAACCTTCCTGTCGGGCTTTAATGGCGATAGGCAATGCGCCTTTTATTGGTTGTAAGTTTCCGTCGAGCGACAATTCACCAACCATCAGGAACCTGGACACCTTGTCGGATTTTATTTGTTCGTTTGCCGCCAGAATGCCAATGGCCAAAGGCAAATCGTAGGCTGAGCCTTCCTTTCGGATATCAGCCGGCGCCATGTTGATGACCACTTTTTTGCGCGGCCATTTGAAGTTATTAAGCCGCATAGCTGATTCGATGCGTTGCTGGCTTTCCTTGACTGCATTGTCGGGCAAGCCAACCATGTAAAATTTAATACCCTGAGAAATTTCTGTTTCGATGGTTATGGTGGTTGCATCGATACCATGCACGGCGCTGGCAAAGGTCTTGATTAGCATGAGCCTGGAAGTTTAAATTCGTTTCAGCTAAATTTACGAAGACCAATGCAGACAAACAACTTTATGATGCTTTTTTTTATTTGTGAGGATTTTGAAGCAAAACTGATCGTTTAAGACATTTCCATGATTATTTCATCGAGCGGACGTTTTGGTACATGGTGTACCTGATTCTCGTCGCGCCAGTATTTGACATCGCCATCGGCCATTTCATCCAAAACCACAGTTTCTTTGGGCTTTCCGAGGGCCAGAACATAAAGTATTTCATACTGTTCTGAAAGGTTAAGTATTTTTCGCAGTTTATCACGGTTGACAGAATGAATGATGCATCCGCCAAACCCAGCCTCGGTGGCGCCAAGCAGAATACTTTGCATGGCAATTCCATCGTCGCAAAAATAGTTGCCCGAAATCAGCGTATCATGCAACAGCACAATGTAAGCCGAAGGTCGCTCGCCTTCGTCAGGGCCTTTCCAGGTGGTAAGATAGCCAGCCCAAGCTAATTGTTCGAAGATTTGAGCATTGAGCGATTCGCCGGTACTCAAGATGTATTTCAAAGATTGTGAATTGCGGGCTGAGGCAGAATTGCGAGCCAGATCAACCCATTTGCGCAACTGTTCGGTGCTGATTTTTTCGGATTGATAAAAACGACGGTAACTGCGGTTTTTCAGGATAAGTTCTTTAAGCATGACGTTTGGCTTTAAATTCAGCATAAAAATAAGCAATTGATCTTAGGTTCGGACGATTTCCATCATGTTTTCAGGTTTCGACAATCCGGTAAATCCAAACTGCGCGTACAATCCATGCGCATTGGCTGTTCCAAGACCAATTCGCTTGAGATTTGTTAAAGCTGGATGTTCAACAATTTGCTTAATCAGAAGTTTTCCCAATCCTTTGCCCCTGAATTCTTCCAGAATGAAAACATCCAATTTAAACAAAACCTGATTCAAATAATTAAAAAATAGAAATACTTTTAATTGCTGAAAAGGACAAAAAAATAGGTTTATAATTTACCAATCAGGAAGTAGATTTCGACAAAAATAACAGGAACACGATCCATTGGAAATTGGTAGTTGGACATTAAAAACATAAGCTATGAACATAAATGAATTAGTTCAGGAAATCAGATCGTATTGCATCGAAAATGCAGATGCAGAAATGGTTATGAAGTCGCAACGGTATTTCAAGGAAGAATTTGTTGGCTATGGATTGTCCGCCCCACAAATTTATGCCAAAGTGAAAGAATTGCTGAAAAACAATGAACTTGAATTGCAAACGGTTTTGGATGCCACTCCAATACTAATGAAAAGCGGGAAGTACGAAGAAATAAGCCTTGCCCTGCTAGTATTTGATGGACTTTGGAAGCAATTTACACCGGAAACATTTCAAATCGTTGGTCAATGGTTCGCTCTCAGCATACACAACTGGGCACATGCCGATACGCTTGGAATGTTCACTTTACCCAGATTTCTGGATAAAAAGATTGTTGAAATGAAAGATTTCAGCTCATGGCTCGATTCGCCTTTCAAATTTCAGCGCAGGTGCGTGCCGGTAACCTTGATCAAACACATCAAGAAAACCAGACAGGTAATGCCGTCAATCGTTTTCGTCGAAAAGCTGATGTCAGATCCGGAGCGTGAAGTGCATCAGGGAATGGGCTGGTTTCTTCGCGAAGCCTGGAAAATCAGCCCTGCTGAGACCGAATCGTTCCTCGAAAAATGGAAGAATACAGCGCCACGCCTGATCATTCAATATGCCTGTGAAAAAATGACCCCCGAAAACAAACAACGGTTTAAGCGGGGAAAATGATTCAGAATTAGAATCTTTAGGATGATCACCCTACCTCAACCAAATATTTCATCCAAATGGAACTGTTTTCGCTATTTGTCAGTTCGGAAAGGAGCCAGCGGCAGGCCTTCGGTACTGAAAACATCGGGCATGGTGGCATCGTCGAAACAAAAGCGGACAGCAACCGGAACCTTTACCAGCTTAGATGAAAGCACGATGGTATTACCTTCAATTTTAGCCGTAGCAGGCACAAAATTCTTATCATCGCCCGCAATCAGGAATTTTTCAGGACTTTTGCCTGTACATTTCAGCCCAGAAGCAGCATGATCGAAAGTCAACCTGATTTTGCCTTTTTCAACCTGCATGGATTGATACGCCGGACTCTTATATTCTCCCACATTCTGTTTATACGTTTCGGCCAATGCGAAGGCTGCCAGCCGTTTCCCAACGTCAAGTTTATTTTTTGGATGAATATTTTTTACGTCATCCACTAAATCAGAAATCACTACCATTCCGGTATTTGCGACCGTTTTGGATGCCAAGTCCTGCTGTTCGCGCAGATATTCTGCTTTACTGTTAGCTCCGTAAGTATAAGGGGCAATCTGCACAAAGTAGAATGGAAAATCCTTTTTAAAATCGGCCCGCCAGTTTTCAATCAGCGTTTTCATCAGTTGAGAGTATATCTGAGGGTTGCCGATGTTCGATTCACCCTGGTACCAGATGGCTCCTGCAATTCCATAAGGAACAATCGGATAAATCATTGAATTGTATAATGTTCCGGGATTTCCTGGCCACCCGTCAAATTTATCGCTGTATTTTGCTTTGTTCAGTTCAGGATTGTTTTCGATGCGGCTTTTTTCGATCCAGACTTCAGCAGGAGTTCCGCCCCATGCCGAAACGATGATCCCAACCGGAACATTCAGTTTTTGCTGCAATTCGCGGGCAAAAAAGTAACCGGCTGCACTGGTTGCACGCATCGTTTCGGGAGTACAACTGGTCCAGGTTGCATTGCAGTTTTGCTGTGGATATTCGGCTCCAATTTTCTGGATATGAAAAATGCGGATATTCGGGTTATTCGCCTTGGCAGCTTCCTCCTCGCCATTAATCAGCTTCCAGTTCACACTCATTTCCATGTTCGACTGTCCGCTGCAAATCCAGACTTCGCCCAACATCACATTTTTCAATTCAACTTTGCCATTTCCAATAATATGGATGATATATGGACCGCCTGCCCCAATGGTTTGAATGTTGGTTTTCCAGGCTGAGGTATTGTCGGCCTTCACTTTGATGGTGTCTTTGCTATTCCAACTGGTAACAATTTTGACCGTTTCGCCAGGATCAGACCAGCCCCAGATGGCTACTTTCGAATTTTGCTGCAGCACCATGTTGTCGGAAAATACCGATGGAAGAATGATCTTTCCAAACATATTGATGCTGAAAAAGGAAAGAATTACAAGCGTTAATAAAATGCGTTTCATAATTAAATTGGTTTATGTTATTTGTCAATCAGTTAGATCTTAGTTCAATTTTTTCCCTTTCAGACTTTCCAAATGATTCAGAAAATCTTCAATCTGCTTCGGATCGAGTCTTTTCCCAATTATTTTTTTGTCCTTGTCGAGTATGAAAAGTACAGGTGTTGAGCCGATATCATAGTTTTTTTTGTACGTGAAATCATACGGATTCCAGGCATTCATCCAGTCGTACATTTCGTGTTCATTCACAAAGTTGATCCACTTTTTCTTTCCTTCCACACCTCCCAACATGTGAATGGCTAACACCTCAACGCCTTTTGGTTTAAGCCTTTTGTAGACTTCGTACAACTCAGGAATGCTCTTTTTGCAGTGGCCACAATCGCTTTCCCAAAATGCGAGGATGGTATATTTGGCATTGATCTGGTTAAGGTCGATAAAGCTACCCAAATGCGGGTTGTTCCGGGCCACCGTGTCGGTTTTTGCCTGAATGAAATGTTCGGTAGGAACCCAAAGTAAATGCAAATTAGGCGCAGGTTTGCCCAACAGCAATGGCTTCAGTCTAGTAATAATTTCTTTGGTTGTACGAATAAAGGCTGTGTCGCTGAAGGTAGCTTTTGGAATGTACCAATCCTCGGCCAGATGGACATATACCGCATCGAAGCCCATAATTTGGCTTGTAGCATAGTAGTTAAACAGCGTGATTAACATGAATCTGAAAATCTCCGGGTCCGTTTCGGCAACAGTTAAAAGCTTATCGCATTCACGGTTGATGGAGTCTGGAATCTGAGGAATTACCTTTTCGATGTATTTCCTGATTTTTTCGTCGTAAATGGGCGATCGGAGGAAACGCTTGTCAGCAAGGTTAATGTTATCGAAAAAGTGCGAATGGTAATACTTGTACTGAAACAAGGAATCTGTAATTTTTCCGCCGGAGTCTTTAGGAGGTTCGGGAATGCTTATTTCCTGCATGGCTTTGATGAATTTGCCCACAAAATTATCTTTCTGATTGGCAATTAGCTCATCGGTTTTAGCTTTAAAATCTTTGACAATTTGATCGATCTGCGCATTCGTCTTTTTGATGTTGACGCTATCGGTTAAGGTTTTCTTCTTTTCCTGCAAATCGGTTGATTCCTTTTGCTTTGCAACCATAAACCGCCGATACTCCAAGGCTTCTGAATTTTCAGGCGAATTTTCGAATTTGAGATTTTCGAACAGGTTAAGTGTGTCGTTCTCCATCGAAAATCGCTGATTTTCAGTCAAGAAAAAGTCGAACATCGTATGCGAAGGTGTCATGAAGAAATAGATACCTTCCGGGAATTTGGTTTTTCCTTTCAGTACACCATACCCCGATTTGTCCAGCTTCAGCGTATCGTCGGGATAAAGTTTGTCGGCAAAATGATGCCCAAGAATGATTTGTTTATCGGCTAAATTCTTAATCCTGACTTTAAGTTCGTACCCTTGGGCTTCTGCTCTCGGAATGAAAAGACCAAAAACAACAAAAATTAAAAACAAATACCTAATCATAAATTAAATGCAATATATAGTGTTAAACAAAATCAGTCTATTTCTAAAACAACTTGTATTTCTGTTCTTCCTGTGGAACAAAGAATTCAACTTTACCGCATTTCGGACAAATATAAAGGTCAAATGATTCCTTGTTGGTGAAGACTCCTGTAAGAAATCCTTCGTGGAACTTAAAATTACCGTTATACTTCATTGAAATGGCACATCGTAAACAATCAATCTCCTGGCTTCCCTGAACAAATTCCTTTATGTCAACAATTTGATTTTCAGTGAAACTATAGTTGCAGTTCCAACACAAATCAAAATTTTCTTCCACTTCTGAATTACAATTTGGACATTGTTTCATATTCATGTATATTAATCTTTTACTTTTCGTAGTTTGGATGGATTTTGTCTGCAATCGAAGATCGTAATGATTCTTATCAGGTTATCATTAAACCTGTAAATGATCTTATAATTCTTTTCTACGAGGAATCGATATTCAAAAGATTTTTCGGACAACAAGGGTTCTTTTACACCAAGTAAAGGAGTTGACTGTAGGATTAAAGTTTTTTGGACAATTGATTTAACCAACTTAATGGCAACTGCATGATTGGCTGTAATTTTATGGAAATCGAAAATGTCTTCCAGTTGGGCTAATGCCGTATCTGACCAAAGTATTTTCACCTCCATGTCTCAATACTTTTAAGAAGGTCATTTGCTTCAATAAATTTTCCATTCTTAAAATCTTCTTCCGACTGGTCAATTCTTTTGTTGAATTCATTAATGCTCATCGGGTCAATTTCAGAGGATGCCTTTTTCCTTCTTTCCGAATGAAGCAATTGTTCAAGTTTGGCAATGATGTCTTCATCAGCTATACGAAGAAATTCCTGAACAAATCTAAGTTTTCGATCAACCGTATTCATATTGTTTTTGCTTCAAAGATAATGGATTTGTATTTATTTCTTTTGTGCGATTAGTCCTTTTTAGGTTTGCTTTCCAGTGCCTTTATTGCTCTGTCAAAGTCGGAAATGTGATTTTTTATACGTTCGGTCCTGTATTTTTCAAATTCATCACCGGCTTTTCTGGCGGCCTCTTCTGCACTCACTTTACCTGCATTTTGCAACAGTTCTTTTTCGCTCAATGCCAAAAACTGGTCAAGTTTTGCAATCCATTCGGCCATTTTCATGGGCCGTTCATTGGAAGCCTGTAATTCGGCAAAATCGAGATAAAGAGATACAATCAGGTTCATTTGATTGAGTTCCTTCTCTGTCAGGTAATTCTTTGCAATCTTTACGTCTTGGGCAGTTATAAAATCGCCCTTAAAGTTTACCAGCCCCATCAATGGTTTTGAACTATCAGCGCGGTTTTTTATCAATTCGGCAGCCGTTTGACCATGAACGGCAAAATGCATTTTATTTTGTACAGTAGCAAAGAACTTTTGAGTCAAATCGTCTTTGGGCTTATAGTCGATACTGGTAGCATAAATATCTGTAACCTGTTGATAGAAATTTCGCTCACTGCTTCGGATGTCCCGGACACGTTGAAGTAGTTCCTGAAAATAGCGTGTATTCTTTCCTCCTTGCTTCAATCGTTCATCGTCTAATGCAAAACCTTTTACAATATATTCCTTTAACCGCTGCGTTGCCCATATACGGAACTGTGTGCCTCTTTGCGATTTCACGCGATATCCGACAGAAATAATCACATCGAGGTTGTAGTATTGTATATCATACGTTTTGCCATCAACGGCAGTATGTCGGAAATTCCGACATACTGAATCCTCATTTAATTCACCTTCAGTAAAAACATTTTTAATGTGTTCTGTAATCGTCACCCTGCTTTTGTCAAACAATTCGGCTATTTGCTTCTGAGTCAACCATACAGTATCTTCATCTAATCTTACCTGAAGTTTGGTTTTGCCATCATCGGCAGTATAAAACAGTATCTCTGATTTACTTTCCATCGTTTATAGATTTGCTGAAGTTCAGGAAACGGTAATTTTATAGGCTTTCTGTACCTTTTGATCTTGTTAACTATCTCCAAATGTATGAAATCTTTTCCTTGGAAAGCAACTTCAGTTTTATGTTTTTCTAAAGCAAAAGGGCTCAAATCGCATTGATTCAAACCCTTCATTCAACATGTTATTTCGCCTTTCCACCGATTTATATCAAGATCATCAGCCAATTTTTACGGAAGTCATGGTTAATGAACCCATCACTGGTTTATCGTTAAAAAGTGAAATGGAATCGTTCTCGTCTTTCAGGGCAAGGGCATAAAGCAAGGGCAAGTAATGATCAGGACTCGGAACTGCCAGCTGTACCTCGCGACCAAGCGATTGATAGTTGATCAGTTCGTTATGATTGTTTGCCAATATCAGTTTTTTAAACTTCGCATTGGCTTCAATTGCCCAGTCGAAACCATATTCAGGTTCATCCATTTTATCCCATGCTACCATCCGGAGGTTGTGTACCATGTTTCCGCTTCCGATGATCAGCACTCCTTTATTCCGAAGTGAAGCCAGCTCTTTGGCCAGTTCGTAATGATACCGGGGCGACTGGCTGTAATCGAGGCTCATTTCAATCACCGGGACATCGGCTTCAGGATAAATCCGGCGGATGACGCTCCATGCACCATGATCGAGACCCCATTTTTCGTCAAGTCCGACCGCAGTTTTGGTAACGATTTGTTTGGCTTCGTAAGCCAGTTCGGGACTTCCGGGCGCCGGGTACTGAACATCGAACAAAGCCTTTGGAAAGCCGCCAAAGTCGTGAATGGTTTGCGGCTTGGGCACAGCCGTTACATAAGTTCCCCTGGTTTCCCAATGTGCCGAAACACACAGGATGGCTTTGGGGCGTGGAATCGTCCTTCCGATGTTCCGCCAGCCTTCGACAAACTCGTTTTCTTCGATGGCATTCATCGGGCTTCCGTGCCCGACAAACAAAACAGGCATCCGAAGTGTGTTTTCGGCGGATGTCATCAACTGATTAATTTCATTGTATTTCATGGCTTTCAGTGCGAATGGTAACAAAAGAGCTGATCCTAAAAAAGATCGACGTTTCATAATTGTATTTAAAATAATATGATTATCCGATACCATGCCTAATTTTCAAATGGAGTCATTAAATGGTCATTGATTGTAACTCAAATGACTATTGAATGACTATTGAATGATCCTATTCATTAGAATGAAAATTTCATTGGGTAATGTTGCAGATATTCATTTAAAAAAATATCGAAAATAGATATGCCTTGTCATCCTGAACTTCCTGACCGCATGCTTGGTAGGCGGGGTTTCAGGATCTCAACCAATTAAGGTCAGATCCTGATCCCGGTATTTACCGGGACGGGGTGACCTCAGCCTGGTATTTTTTCAGTTGGCCAGTTTCACCAGTTCAACGTCGCCGCTGATTTTGACTTCTTCGCCAACCAGTAAACCGCCTGCTTCCAGCGCTGCATTCCAGTTCAGGCCCCAGTCTTTCCGGTTGATTTTCCCGTTGATCGAAAATCCGGCTTTCACGTTTCCCCACGGATCGGACATCACCCCACCAAATTCGACCGAAAGAGTTACGACTTTTGTCACGTCTTTGATTGTCAGTTCGCCGGTCAGTTCGTACATGTCGTCACCCAGGTCTTTCAAGCCGTTTCCGGAGAAAGTGATCTTTGGATATTTTTCGGCATCAAAAAAGTCGGGACTTTTCAGGTGTGCATCGCGGTCGGCCATTTCGGTGTCGATGGAAGCTGCGTTCAGCGAAACGTTAATAACTGCTCCTGAAAAATCATTTTCAGCAGAACTTACCTGTCCTTCAAATTCCTTGAAGTTACCCAATACATTCGAAATCATAAGGTGTTTTACTTTGAAACTAACCTTGCTGTGTGATGGGTCTATGGCCCATTTTGTTTCCTGTGTTTTCATCTTTATAAGTTTTAATTGTGAATTTTTTAATACTACAAAGATGCAACAGGGAACAAGGCAAGCGGTAACAGTTTTCGGAAAAGGAGTGGTACTTTTAGGAAATCAGGCTTCGGGTCATCTCGCGAAACCCGGATGGCGTTACACCCATTTTGGCATGAAACACCCGCGTGAAGTACGATTTCTCGTTGTAGCCAAGTTCATACCCAATCTCAGAAACAGATTTTTCGGTATGCAGGAGCATTTTTTTAGCCTCAATCAACTTCCGGGTTTCAATAATTTCTGACACACTTTTCTGGAAATTATTTTTGCAGATCAGGTTCAGGTTTCGTTCCGACATGTTCATTTTCCCGGCGTAAAACGTAACCCCTTCGTCGCGCCGGAAGTTGTCTTCCAAAATTTTCAGGAAATTATTGAAAGTAACGATTTGAGAAGATTTAACCGTGTCCTCAATGGGCAAATTACGTTTTCGTTCGGCATCGATCATCGAGATCAGGGCGCTTACCAGGTGACGGATGGTCGGATAATCGACAAACTCCTGCTTGCTTTCGGCATGAATAATCTGGCAAAGGTGCATGAACCGGTCGAAGCAAGTGTTGGGCGACAGGGGAATGTTGGTGGAAGTAAAGAAATTGGAATAGAAACTTAGTTTCGAATCGGGGATAAATTCGGTGTTGTATTTGAGCACCCATCCCCGCATGTTATTGTGCGGAACCAGCCGGTGCATCTTACCCATCGACACATAACAGGCAAAAGGGGCATTTACGATTTCAAGCTTGAAATCGATAAAGTGTTCCATGCTGCCTTCAGTCACAATAATCAGCTCCTCGAAATCGTGGTAATGTGCATCGTACGACTTCGCCAGGATCTCATCAACATGTTCCTGCGTAACTTCTAATATCTGAAACGGGTTATCCATAAAGTGGAATTAAAGTGTAGATAGTTCTATTTAAGTAATGAGAATGATTAAATGTCGTATAATTTGGTTTTAAATTCTGACTCACACCCATCACACCTTCGGTGCTCTGCCCCCTCTCTTCACGAAGAGAGAGAGGAAGGCCGCCTGCGGACTTCCTCCCTGACGGACGAGGCAGGGGGGTGAGTTATACTTGAATTATGACATTATATTATTTCTTTTACTTAAATCTTATTCAACAGCAATTAAATAGTGTTGGGTCCTGAAGAATAATGTATTCCCTGAAATTGCCGGAGTTGCCATGCAAACATCTTTCAAGGCATTTTTGGCCAGTACTTTAAATTCAGGTCCGGCATTAACGACTGAAATGTTGCCATCTTCGGAACTAAAATAGAGTTTCCCATCTCCCGCGACACCCGAAGCGGTGAATGCTTCCTTCAGACTTTCCTTGTATTTCAATTCTCCGGTAATCGCATCGAAACACATCAGTTGGCCATTTACCTGAAGATTGTACAGATATCCGTTGTAGATGAGTGGCGTTTGCATGTATGCTCCGCCTCGTTTGATACTCCATGCGATGTATTTGTTCGAAGTACTATCAGGAGCAAGCGTAATATCACCAGTTGCATTGGGCCTGACAGCAAAAATAGGTGAGTATTTACCGTGGGCGCTGTTCAGGTAAATCAGATCATTGGCAACAACCGGAGTTGGAGTAGGAATATCGCCTCCGTTGCTTAGTTTCCAGATTTCTTTCCCGGTTTCGAAATCATAGCCGCCAATATGCATGTATCCATTGACAACGACCTGAGTTTTTCCATCCTTTGAATAAATGGCAGGTGTACAATAGGTTTGAGCTTCACCACTTCGCGAAGTTCTCCAGATTTCATTTCCTGTGGCCAGGTCTAACACGGTAATGAAGGGATTTTTAGGAATGTCGCACTGAAGAATTATTTTATCCTGATAGATGACTGGCGAACTTGAATAACCCCACTCGATTCCAGGAGTGGTATTCCACCCCGGATTAAGTAATCCCATGTCTTTCTTCCAGATTAGGTTCCCTTTAAAATCGTAGCAGTAAAGACCTTCGGAACCAAAATGAACCACCAGGTATTTGCCATCGGTAGCCGGCGTACAATTGGCTTGCGAAGCTTTCGTATGACGTTTCGACTTTGGAATTCCTTTATTGGCAATCCTTTCCCAAAGAATTTTTCCGGAAGTTTTGTCGATGCAATACACTTTAAATTCGTGGACCACACTGTCGTTGGCTTCACCAATGTCGCCGTACAATCCCACTTTAAGCGATTCGTTGCCAACTGTACTGACAGCAGTGGTCACAAACAGGTAATCGCCCCAGATTACCGGCGAAGAGTGACCAAGTCCGGGAATTGGAGTTTTCCACTTAATACTTTTAGTGCTGTCGATACTCCATTGGGTCGGCAGGGTTACTTTGTCTATGAACCCGCAACCAAAGGGTCCGCGAAATCCAGGCCATTGCTGGCTATAAGGCTTTTGTGCCTGAAGATTTTGAAAGGAAAAACTCATGACAACAAATAGGAAGCAAACAAGTGTGATGATCTTTTTCATAGTTTTTTAGTTTGTGCGATTATATAGGTTTTCAATTCAGCCAATTACTTTCATCTACTAAATGCATCGATGGTTGAGTGAGTGTAAATTTGCGAAAATATTACTCTTGTTCAGGATTTGAAGGTAAATATTACTCTTGTTATTCATACATCTGGGGGCCTCTGAATTTATTTATCGCTCGATAGGAAATATATACTTTAAGACAAGTATTCCTCGCTTGTGGAAAAAAAGAATGTACTTTAAATTAAGCATTACTCGATTGTGGAAAGGCTATTTAAACTTTAAAACAAGCATTCCTCGATTGTGGAAAGGCAGAATATACTTTAAAACAAGCATTCCTTGCTTGTGGAAAGGAAGAGTATACTTTATTACAAGTATTCCTCGCTTGGGGAAAGGCAATTTATACTTTAAAGCGAGTATTCACACCTTTGTGATGGATGAGCAACCATTCTCCTCAGTAAAATACACAATCTGGAAAACCTTTAAGGGCTGACACAACATAACCTTCCTTCACAAGTTCAAAGGGCAATTTCTTAAAACCTATGTTTTGAAACAAGGAATTAGGGTGTACGACAAAATTTCCCTATTAATAAATCCCTGCCCAACGGCAGCTACGGTGTACCCACATCTTTTTCTAATTGCATACCAAATACTGGACTAAGAGAAATTAATAGAACGCGGATTTACACGGGTTTAGCGGATAAAAACGGATTTCTATTCCAATAAATTGGAATGGATTAAAGAAAAAATGGGATAATGAATGTTTGATAACTTCATAAGCGTTTCTATCGAAAATCATCCCGACTGGTCGGGATTTTAATCAGTTTTAATCCGCAAGATCATATTTTATCCGCGTTCCATTGTTTTTTATTTTATATGAAAGAGAATCGAAGCATTTACAAATTATTTGTGGGTACACGGTAGCCAACGGCTGTCGGGCATTTTTCAATTACAAATACTTATTAAAATCCTGAAGGCCTGTGGTAGAATTAAATTTTAGGTATTCCGTTTACAGAGACAATAGCGTTATCAATTGTCAAAACTTGAATACGACATTTAATCATTCTTATTATTTATGAAAGAAATTTTTTGGAAATGATTAATCCGATGTTAATCTATCTTCCATTCAATTGAATCTGGAGGTATTCTTTTCCGAACATTGAATTTTTGGTTATCTTGCTCGTGCTTTTTACCAATCAATCAACATGAAGAAAATCCTCTCGTATATCCTTACACCGGTCTATCTGCTAATATTTGGATCTATCTTAGGTCTTTTCCATCCGGTACAAGTAATAACCAACTGGATCTGGGGTTATCGGGTTCGCAAAAAAACGGTTGACGTGATGAATTACATTTTGCTTTACAGCTTGAAGGTTTTGGGTACAACAATCACTTTTCGCGGGCTGGAAAAAATACCACAAAACCGTCCCGTCATTATTGTCGCCAATCATCAAAGCACCCTCGACATTCCCCCGATAGTTGTCGGTTTCAGGAAAAATCATCCGAAATTTATTTCGAAAATCGAGTTGGGGAAAGGCATTCCGAGCATTTCGTACAACCTTCGGCACGGCGGTTCGGTGCTGATCGACCGCAAAAATCCAAGGCAATCGGTCAAGGATATTTTGATGCTGGGCAAACACATCGAGGCCAACAATTATGCTGCCTGCATTTTCCCCGAAGGAACCCGCAGCAAAGACGGGAAAGTTCATCCATTCATGCCCGCCGGAATTGCTTCGCTGATCCGCACTGCGCCATCTGCCCTTATCGTTCCGTTTGCCATCGACGGCAATTACGAACTGATGAAAAATGGTTATTTCCCGATGAGTGTCGGCGTACATTTAAAATACACGGCGTTCGATCCCATCGACCCCACAGGAATGGATCCCGGCGAACTAACTCAAATGATTGAAAACATGATCCGTAAAGAGTTGGACAACTAACTTCAAAATGGAACAACTTAGACTTTTGGGTGTTGACTCAAATTGGAGTACTTTTAAATACTTGATAACCTAAAACAACAAAGACTATGAAAAACCTATTCTTCTTAATCGTATGCTTATTTGTTCCGGCGATTTTGTTTGCCCAATCCGGAAAAGTTTCCGACAACCTGTCGATGCCCAGTAAAATCCTGAAAATGGACCGTAAATATGCCATTTATCTTCCGGCTGATTATGAAACTTCTAACCGTAGCTACCCGGTTTTATACCTGTTGCATGGCGCCGGGGACGATCAGACTGGTTGGGTTCAGTTTGGCGAAGTAAAAAGCATTACCGACAAAGCCATTCAGGATGGAAAATGCACAGCCATGATTATCGTGATGCCTGATGGAAATACCGGTCAACGCGGATATTTCAACAGCCCCAAAGGCGACTGGAATTATGAAGACTTTTTCTTTCAGGAGTTTATGCCTTTCATCGAAAAGACGTATCACATTCGGGCAGAAAAACGTTACCGTGCCATTTCGGGATTATCGATGGGCGGCGGCGGAACATTCATGTACGCGCTGCATCATCCTGAGTTATTTTCATCCGCATGTCCGTTAAGCGCTTACACCGGGCCAATTACCTTACAAGATGCAAGCGATCGTCTGAAAAAACAATATCCTGATATTTCGGATGCTGACATTGCCAAAAACTTCAGCAACCAGAGTGCTACTGAACTGATTAATGCCATGCCCGAAGACCAGAAAAAGTCAGTTCGCTGGTACATCGATTGCGGCGACGATGATTTCCTGTACGAAGGAAACTGCCTGGTACATATCGCCATGCGAAAAAAGGATATTCCACATGAATTCCGCATTCGCGATGGCGCACACAACTGGACCTACTGGCGCGAAGCTTTACCCACCGTTCTTGAATTTGTATCACAGGCCTTCCATCAGTATTAATAAATACTTATTGCTGGACGAAAGGGTATGCTCTGCAATATTCAAACATATTTCCGGCCAGTCATGATCATCGAAGGGGTGCAGTGAAATAATTTTTTGGTTTCAAAGGGCTAATGTGTTTAAAAACATGACTAATGTTATCAATTTATGATGTTTCAGTTTGGGTTGATGCAATTAATGTCTTTTTGAATATTTTTGACTGTCTTTTCCAAAATTCAACCTAAAGTTATTGATTAGCTGGTATTTGAAAAGGATTAGATGGATAATATAACAAAAAGGATTAATTAAACTCAATAAAAAAATGGAAAGTCCAAAACGCACAGATGCTCTGTACACAGATGCTTTAAATTATCACAAGGAAGGCAGACCTGGTAAAATTCAGGTCGTGCCTACCAAGCCATACAGTACTCAACGTGATTTAGCGTTAGCTTATTCACCTGGGGTAGCATTTCCTTGTCTTGAGATCCAAAAGGATCAACAGTTAGCTTATGATTATACGGCCAAAGGAAATCTGGTAGCCGTTATCTCGAATGGTACAGCCGTTCTCGGACTGGGCGATATTGGCGCCCTTGCCGGAAAGCCGGTCATGGAGGGAAAAGGTCTGTTGTTCAAAATTTTTGCTGATATTGATGTATTCGATATCGAAGTGAATGAGAAAGATCCGGCTAAATTTATCGAAGTGGTGAAAGCCATCTCTCCTACGTTTGGTGGTATCAACCTCGAAGATATTAAAGCTCCCGAGTGCTTCGAAATCGAAGAAAAGCTGAAAGAAGCTTTAGACATACCCCTTATGCACGATGACCAGCACGGTACTGCCATTATTTCAGCAGCTGCCTTGATCAACGCGCTCGAATTGGTTAACAAGAAAATCGAAGACATTCGGATCGTGGTTAATGGCGCCGGAGCTGCTGCTTCGTCGTGTACCACACTTTACATGGCGCTTGGAGCCAAGCTCGAAAACATTGTTATGGTCGACAGCAAAGGTGTTATTTCAACACGTCGTACCGACCTGAACAGCCGCAAAAAACCATTTGCCACTTCACTTCCATGCAATACATTGGCCGAAGCCGTTGCTGGTTCCGATGTTTTCCTTGGACTTTCGGTTGAAGGTTGTCTTACTCAGGACATGGTTCGCAGCATGGCCGCTAATCCACTTGTGTTTGCCTGCGCCAATCCAAATCCTGAAATTTCGTACGCCGACGCCATGGCTTCACGCCCCGACCTGATTTTTGCCACCGGACGTAGCGACTATCCTAACCAAGTCAACAATGTATTAGGGTTTCCTTATATTTTCCGTGGTGCATTAGACGTACGTTCAACCGGCATTAACGAAGCAATGAAGGTTGCTGCCGTGCTTGCAATTGCAGAACTGGCTAAAAAACCAGTTCCTGATGTGGTGACTGCTGCTTATAACACTTCTCACCTGAGCTTCGGTCCTCAATACATTATTCCAAAACCACTCGATCCACGTTTGTTGGTAACAGTTGCACCTGCTGTTGCGAAAGCTGCCATGGAAAGCGGAATTGCCCGCAAACCAATCGAAGACTGGGACAAATATGCTGAAGAATTGCGACTGAGAATGGGTCTCGATAATAAGCTGATTCGTGGGTTAACAGAAAAAGCCAAAGAAAATCCAAAACGGGTGGTTTTTGCTGAAGCTAACCATATCAATATGCTGAAAGCTGCTTCAGTTGCGAGGGCAGAAGGCATTTGCATCCCCATTTTGCTTGGTAACGAAGAGATCATTGGCAAGATTATCAAGAATAACAGCATTGAACTTGAAGGAGTTGAGATTGTCAATCTTCGTCACGATCGTGAATATTCAAAGCGGGATAAGTACGCCAAAATGTTCACCGCCAAACGCCAACGCGAGGGGATGACATATGAGGAAGCTTTCGAGAAAATGTTCGACCGCAATTATTTCGGAATGATGATGGTTGAAGCTGGTGATGCCGATGCTTTTGTTACCGGTGTTTATACCAAATATCAGGATGCAATTACTCCTGCCATCGAAATTGTTGGAATGCGCGAAGGCCTGAACCACATTGCCGGGATGAATATTGTTACTACGAAACAGGGAACTCTTTTCTTTGCCGATACCATGGTAAACAGCCATCCAACCAAAGAAACTTTGATTGACATTGCCAAACTGACTCAGGATGCGGTAAAATTATTCAATACCGAACCGGTAATGGCTATGCTTTCGTATTCGAACTTTGGCGCCAGAGCGGCAGGAAGTCCGG
>Ga0302292_1000411_pt1 | contig 30019 bp, 28 predicted proteins | sample III_Fen_N2_1_FD_194553 | JGI IMG/M metagenome (GOLD analysis project Ga0302292, IMG submission 194553) | Peat permafrost microbial communities from Stordalen Mire near Abisko, Sweden - III_Fen_N2_1 | ecosystem: Environmental > Terrestrial > Soil > Wetlands > Permafrost | place: Sweden: Abisko...
ACAAAGTTTGGAAGTACTATCTATTACGATAGGGACGATATTCACGAGATTATGTATGCCAATAAAATGAAATTAAACCATTAAATCTATGAATTTATTTTCGCAGTTTTCAGCTTTTTACGAAGTTGTTGCCGTAGATAATCGGCTCAAACATTATCATATAAGCTTGTATATTACAATTTTACACTTTTGGAATAAAAATCGTTATGGTGAAGATATCATTCTTCATCGGGAAACTACCCTCAATTATAGTAAAATTGGTTCTAGTCACACCTATTACAATAGTTTACGGAATTTACACGATTGGGGATATATTGAATATATTCCAAAGAAAGTAGGTGAAAATGTAACTAAAATTCGGCTCATTTTATTCGAATATTCAGAGGCAGATTTCCTGTTTTTTGAAGATTTATGCGGTGCAAATATGCACCATGCTGATGCAGATATGCACTCAGTTCTTCAAAAAGACGGTGCATTTATGCACTCTAACGGTGCAGATATGCATTCAGTCAGTGCAAATATGCATCCACTCAGTGCATATTTGCACCGAACTGGGTGCATATCTGCTACACAATATAAAGTAATAAAGTATTTAAAAGATATTAAAAGTTTTTTAAAGGAGAAAAACGAGAAAATAATATTTTCTCAAAACGCAATTCAAAGCCCCTTAAATTTTATTCCAAATGAAGAAAAAAAAAGAACTGAAAAAAGAAAAAAAGTTGCGTCAAAAAAAGAAAGTGATTTTTCTGATTTTCCAACGCAAAACGAAATCATCGTTTTTTTTGAATCAAATAATTCAAATTCCGAAACAGCTCGGAAATTTTATAATTATTATTCTGCCATCGGTTGGGTAACAAAAAGTAATATTCCAATTACTGATTGGCAATTCGCAGCTAAGACATGGATTTCAAATGAACGAGTAAACCCATCAAACACAAAAACGGATTATGACGAAGCGTTTTGAATTTGAATCTTTCCTTTTGGATTTTGAAAAGCGAGGGAAAGCTATGTATGGCGACAAGTATCAAATTGCAAAATGCGATATGCTTGTTTTGCAGAAACTGTTGGCATATTTCGATTGCAACGAAGAACAAGCATCGCAATTTGATATTGAATTTGAAAAAGGAATCTATCTGAATGGATTGATAGGTGTTGGAAAAACATCAACAATGCGTATTTTTAGAGACTTTCTGCTTCCAGAGTATAGATTTACAACCAAAGCCTGTCGTGAAGTCGCATTTGCGTTCATTCAAGGCGGCCCCGAAGTTATTTTCAAGTTCACAAACAGATTTGAATACAAAAGTGATATCCCTCGTGATTATTGCTTTGACGATTTGGGATTGGAATCAAAATCGAAGTTTTTCGGCAATAATGTGAATGTCATGCGAGAAATAATACTTTCCCGATATGATTTATTCATCGAAAAAGGTACAATAACTCACTTCACATCGAATTTGAGTGCAAAAGGAATCATGGATATGTACGGTAGTGAGGTTCGGAGTAGAATTCGTGAAATGTGCAATATCATCACGTTTGATTCATCATTGTTGGACAATCGAAAATGAAAGAAAATGAGTTGTCTCAAATTTTGGGACAACTCATTTTTAAAACTAATTTGCCGTTTTTGATAGCGGTATTGAGTTAAGTTGATTTTCTAGTTTTTCTTCCAATGTTTGCATATCGTGACTGATTTTTGAATCGACCACTTTTGCATAAATCTGTGTTGTTTTTATGCTTGTGTGTCCCAACATTTTTGAGACAGTTTCGATTGGGACACCGTTAGTAAGCGTTACCGTTGTAGCAAAAGTATGTCGAGCAATATGAAAAGTGAGCGGTTTTGTAATTCCGCATATATCCGCAATTTCTTTAAGGTAGGCATTCAGTTTTTGATTTGAAATGTTCGGTAAAACATGATTATTCGTCATTAAAAATGGCATTGCTTCATAACGCTTAATTATATCGGCAGCTTTTGATAAAATTGGTAAATTGACAGGTATATCTGTTTTTGTTCTCGTTGTTTTAATCCACATTTTCTTATCGATTCCTAAACAAAGATTTTCATGTTTTAAATTCATCACATCAACGTATGCTAATCCTGTGTAACAGCTAAAAATAAACAAATCTTTTACGATTTGAAGTCGTTGAATAGAGAACTCTTTATTTTCAATTGCATCAAGGTCTTGTAATGTTAAAAATTCTCGGTTTGTTGGATTGTATGATATTTTGTACTTGGAAAATGGGTCTTTTTCTAACCATTCATTTCGGATTGCAAGATTCACAACTTTTCGCAATCGAACTATGTGTTTGATAATGGCATTATGATTACAAGGATTTTTACTTGTTATATTTTTCTTATGTACAAATTGCTCAAAATCATAAATGAACTTTAAATTCAATTGGGATAAACAAATATCTGTTTTGCGAAAATTCTTTTCAAGGAATTTCATATAATATCTTTGGGTAACCTTATAGGCTTTGATAGTACTCTGAGCAAGTGTATTCGAGGATATTTCCAAATGATAATCAAAAAGTTTCATAAGTGTTTGTTCAGCATCTTTCACTCCGAAATAATGATTTTTAATATCCTCAAGACTAAAGCTTTTCGTTGACATTGATAATTCGTGATAGCAATCGATATACTTATTTTTAATCTCATTGAGTTTCATCGCTAATTGTTTAATCTCAAGTGAACTGCCACGAGGATAACCTTTAACACTATCCCAATTTGATAGAGCAACATAGAGTTTACTTGTAACTTTCATTCTCTGTTTATTCAAATTAACAGAGACAATTATTTGAGTTTTGCCTTGAGAAACTCTTTCTTTTCTTACGAAAAACGTTACATTGAACGTGTTTACTGCTTTTTTCATTTTAATTCCATTTACGTTTTACAATAATATTTTTGTAAAAATTAGAACTATTGAAAAAATCAAATAAAAGGGGTAAAAAACAATGCCTCATCCCTTATAAAATATGACTATTCTATACTTCTGTCTCCAAATGTAAATTATTTATTTTGGAGACAGATTGGAGACGAGATATTAGTATAATAAACGATAAATTTGGGTAGGATTAAAACAAAAAATCCTGTAATTCAATATAATTACAGGATTTTACACAATTTTGTGTAGTTATTTGTGTCCCCGGTGGGGCTCGAACCCACGACCCAATGATTAAGAGTCATTTACTCTACCAGCTGAGCTACAGAGACATTTTTTAGTTTGGCAAAGGTAAATATTAATTTAAGAAAAAGTAAAAAAGCCGACTCAAAAATATGAAATCGGCTTTTTATGATAATTAATGAATAACCTTTGATTAAGAGATTAACTCAATACTACGTTTTACAAACTTACTAAGTTCTTCTCCTTTAAGCATATTGTGCGAAATAAGAGCAAGGTCAATCAATTGTTTTGCAATCTTACTTTCTTTTCCAAAATCAGTTAGAACTATATCTTTTTTCGTGTTTAGTTCACCTATTTGTTTTTCAAGATCCTCTAATTTTTCTTTGTCTGCACTTGGAACTTCATCGGCTTTTTTGCCAGCTTTTGCTTTTTCTAGTTCGTCAATTTGTTTTTTAAGTGGTTCAATATCTGTGTTGATAGCTTTTACCGAATCACCAACCGAACCTTGAACATCTAAACCTAACTTGCCAATTAAAGGATGATTTGTATTTATCACTAAATTATAGCTATCAGGCAAATTTCCATAAAAATTCATTCCACCACCAACGGCAGCCATTTCTTTCATACGACGCATAAATTCCGATTGTGTAATAAGAATTGGCATATCGTTTTCGTTAAGATTTTCAAATATCACTGCATACGAAGGTGCAACGTGAGCCTTGAAAACAGGACGTAATTGATCTTGAACCTCAACTGAAATTTTCGATGTACGAACTTCGTCTTTTTCTATCAATTTATCGGCAACTTCAGCATCTACTCTCACAAAACGTGATTTCTCGAATTTTTGCTCTAATTGATTTATGAAATGTGAATCTAATGTACTGTCCATCAAAACAACATCATAACCTTTTGCTTTTGCATTTTCTATTGCTGAATATTGAGCTTCAACATCGGTTGCATAGATATAAATAAGTGTTTCATTTTTGTCAGTTTGATTTCCAGCAATTAATGTTTTGTATTCATCATAGGTAAAATATTTACCATCGGTATTTTTGAATAAAGCAAAATCTTTAGCACGATCGTAGAATTTTTCGTCGGTCAACATTCCATAGTTGATGAACATTTTTAAACCATCCCATTTCTTTTCGAATTCGTCGCGTTGTGCCTTGAATATTTCTTGTAAACGATCGGCAACTTTTTTGGTAATGTGACTTGCAATTTTTTTCACATTCGAATCGCTTTGCAAATAACTTCTTGAAACGTTTAATGGAATATCTGGAGAATCGATAACGCCATGTAACAATGTCAAGAAATCGGGTACAATACCTTCAACGGAATCGGTTACAAAAACTTGATTGCAGTATAATTGTATTTTGTTACGATTAACTTCAATGTTATTTTTGATTTTTGGGAAATACAAAATTCCCGTAAGGTTAAATGGATAATCAACATTTAAGTGAATGTTAAACAATGGTTCTTCGGCCATGGGATAAAGTTCATTGTAGAAACTCACATAATCATCGTTCGTTAAATCAACTGGTTTTTTAACCCAAGCTGGTTGTGTGTTGTTAATGATTTTATCGGTATCCTTTTCGGTTTGTTTGCCATCTTTCCATTCTTTTTCTTTACCAAATGCAATTGGAACAGGTAGAAATTTGCAATATTTTTGTAACATTGTTTCAATACGACTTTCTTCCAAAAATTCTGCAGACTCTTCATCAATATGCATAATGATGTCGGTACCTGGTTTTGTGCGAGTTGCATCTTCTAAAGTATAATCAGGACTTCCATCACATTCCCAACGAACAGCTTGTGAGCCTTCTTTGTACGAAAGTGAAATGATTTCAACCGATTTTGAAACCATGAATGATGAATAAAATCCAAGTCCAAAATGACCTATGATGTTTGCATCTTTATATTTATCCATGAATTCTGATGCACCTGAGAATGCAATTTGATTGATATATTTCTCAATCTCATCGGCAGTCATTCCAATACCTTCGTCAGAAACGGTCAGTGTTTTTGCTTCTTTGTCTAATTTTACGGTGATTTGTTGAGTGCTTGTATCGCCATTATATTCTCCGCTACGACCCAAAGCTTGTAATTTGCGACTTGCATCAACAGCGTTTGACACTAATTCACGAAGAAAGATTTCGTGGTCAGAATACAGATATTTTTTGATGATTGGGAAGATGTTTTCCGTAGTAACACCAATTTTACCAGTTTGCATAGTTTATATCTTTAAAGTTTTACATTACAATTTTGATGTGGCAATTTCAAAGTTCGTGCCAGTGGTTTTGTCGTGAAATTTTGGCAGAGTTTTCACTATTTTCATGTCAATAGCTTGTTGATTATTCAAAAATATTGTTACTTTTGACAGAGAATACTGAGAAATAATTCATGAAACTACAATTACTAATTGGTTCAATTATACTTGGATTTGGATTACATTCAAATGCCCAAGTCGTTTTCAACGAATTGATGATTGACCCTACCCCAGTCGTTTCGCTGCCCGATTGCGAATTTATTGAACTTTATAATAACGGGAATAGTGCGGTAAATATATCAAAATGGATAATCAAAGGTGGAACCTGTGATTGTTTTTTACCATCTTTTTCATTGGCTTCACATTCCTTTGTTTTACTAGCTGCAACGAGTTCGAAAGGCAAACTCGATTCGTACGGAAATGTATTGTATTGTCCTTGTTTCCCTTCGTTAAACAATGATGGAAAAACACTATGGCTAGTTGATTCCTTAGGCAGAATGCAGGATTTTATAAATTATGACATTTCGTGGTACGATTCTAATATTAAATCGCAAGGTGGATGGACATTAGAACGAAAGGATGCATCACTAGCATGTTCATGCGCCGAAAATTGGACGGCTTCAAGTAATCAATCTGGTGGTACTCCTGGAAAAGAAAACGCAATAATAGAACAAATTATTGAGCCAAAATCAACGATTACAAGAATTGGCAATGTTACAGATTCATCAATAACCATTGTCTTTTCAACACAAATAGATAGCGCATCACTATTCAAAACATCAAACTATACTTTCGACCATGGTTTTGGAAATCCTATTTCGGTATTTTCAAATTTTCCAAACTATGATGAAATCACCTTGGTTGCTCCATCGGTAATTCAGCCTCGAGAAGTTTATAGAATTGAGATAAGCTCAGGGATTACGAATTGTGGTAAAATTATGTGTGATGCCGTGACAAAGCGTTTTGCTATTGCCGATTCATCAAAAGCAAACGATTTGGTGATAAATGAAATATTGTTTAATCCACCAAGCGATGGAGTAGATTTTGTGGAATTATTTAATCACTCAACAAAAGTTCTGGATTTGAAGGACATTTCGATAGCAAATAAAAACACTTCCACAAACGAGGTTGGAACTCTTTCGATGCTTAGTTCGCAAGGTCTTTTACTCTTTCCGAATGAATTTGTAGTTATAACATCAGATGCGAAAATTATAAAGTCAAAGTACAAAATTCCTGATGATGCCGTTGTGATAGAATTATCGTCATTCCCTAGTTTTCCAGATGCTGAAGGAATTATAAGTATTGCAAATCGTCAGGGAAAGAGTATTGATGAATTTCACTATAAAGCAACGATGCAAAGTGAACAACTTGCAAATATGGAAGGAGTTTCACTCGAAAGAATTCAACCAAATGTAGCAACGAACCAAATATCAAATTGGCATTCGGCAGCTTGGTCAGCAGGATTTGCCACACCTGGACAGCAAAATTCGCAATACATAGATTCGCAAACGAGCGAAAAATTGCTGACCATTTCACCAAATGTTATAAGTCCTGACAATGATGGAATCGACGATATTGCGGCATTCATTTTCAATTTGCCAAACGAAGGATATACGGCATCGATCTCAATTTTTAATCAAAATGGAATGCTTGTTCGTAAACTCATTTCAAACAAAACCGTGGCAACTTCAGGAACCATTTATTGGGATGGAACCGACGATTCCGACACCATTGTTCCTATCGGAATTTATATCATTCAATGTTCAGCATTCGATTTGAATGGTGATAAAAAACAAAGTAAAACAACTTGTACCGTGGTATCGAAATGAGAATTCCAATTGCTAGCGAAATATTCAATCTATTCTTTCCGCAAGTCTGCGAAGTATGTGGCGGCGGATTGGTGCATGGCGAAACAATAATCTGTGTTCGTTGTTTCTTGAATCTTCCAAGGACAGACTATCACGACCAAATCAATAACAAAACGGCCGAACTATTTGCAGGAATCGTACCATTCAAAAAAGCAAGTTCCTATTATTTTTATACCAAACACAGCGAATACACCAACATTATTCACCGATTGAAATATAATGGCAAACAAGAAATTGGACGATATTTTGGCGAACTATTTGGAAATGAGCTTAACCGTTCTGGTTTTTGCGAATCGATTGATTGCATAATTCCCGTTCCACTTCACAAAAATAGACATCGCGAACGAGGCTATAATCAAAGTTTGAGCATTGCCGAAGGATTATCGAAAGCCACAGGAATTGCCATTGATAACCAATCGGTGAAACGCATTGTTTACACCAAAACACAAACAAAAAAATCAAAGCAGGAACGCTTTGGGAATGTTGATCATATTTTCAAAACGAACGAAAATCATACGCTCACCAATAAACATGTTTTACTGCTCGACGATGTTATAACAACTGGGGCAACCATAGAATCCCTGGCTCAAGCATTGGAAACTGTCGAAGGAATCAATATCAGCATTGCCTCGTTGGCTATTGCAAAACATTAAAAGAGATACAATTTTTGAGGTTATATTCTTATTTTTGCAAAATCGTAATCCTCGGTTTTTAGATGGAATTATGACTAATTTACAAATATGAAATTTCTCGAAAGTACAAATCCCCAGATTTCAATAACTGGCAGAAACAAAAAAACGCCTCATAATTCATTGAGGTTTTCATTCCCTGGTATTTCAATAAAATTGAAAATAAAAAACGCAAGTGTTTTAGCACGAATGCAGGATTTTGGAGTTGAAGGAATGAACAATCATTTCAATATTATTGTTGATAGTGAATTCCAATCAGTAATCAAACTTTCAAACGAACAAAAAGACATTTCTATCTTTGAAAAACATGATGAAAATTGGCATACAATAGAGCTTTTCAAACGTACCGAAAGTTTAGTTGGCGAATGCGAATTCTTTGGTTTTTGGGTTGATGAAGATGCAATTATTGAAACTGTTGAAGAACCAAAACTCCTGATAGAATTCATTGGCGATTCCATCACTTGTGGTTACGGTAACGAAGCAAACCGAGCTTCTGACGAATTCAAAGATAGTACTGAAAATGCCTGGCTTTCGTATTCCTCGGTTGCAGCACGAAAATTAAAGGCTCGTCATACAATGATTTGCTTTTCGGGCAAAGGTGTTTATCGCAACTGGGCAAGCGAGCCTTTTGAAGGTACAAATATGTCGGAAATCTATTTGCGAACTTTGGCCGAAAAACAAGATTCGAAATGGGATTTTTCGAAGCAACGACCTTCGATGGTTATTGTAAATATTGGAAGCAACGATTTTAGCCCGCCACATTTCGCTAATGAAAAATTGTTTACGAAAGCATATTCAACATTCATAAAAACAATTCGTGAAAACTATGGGAAAGATTGTTTTCTCTTTTGTGTAACGGGACCTGTTTTGGTAAAATCGCTCGGCAATAAATTGAATACCTATGTGAAATCAATCGTCGAATATGAAAATAAAAATGGCGATTCGCGAATCTTCTTTTTTCCTTTAACAAGGCAAGACGGCAAACTTGGCTTTGGCGCTCAATGGCATCCAAACATTGCACAATCGGAGATAAATGGAATTGAAGTTGCGAATTTTATTCGTGAATGTACTGATTTACAAATCAATTAAAAACGACGAATTGCTCTGGTGGTTTGCGATTTTCCGTCGAACAACATCCTGATTTCCATTCGCATAACAATACATGCAACCATGACCACAACTATTATATTCTCCAATATCAACACTCGTAACACAGCCACATTCTGGTCTTTGGTATTTGTCCTTTTGCTTACTAACTGAAATTTGAAACAACGATTCAGTCAAAGAATCATTAATGCATTTGCCCTTTGTAATTCCAAACGCTTGTAAATTATATTTTTCGGCACAAGTCTGAATTGAAATAGTATATGCTTTTGCGATTTCTGAAAATGCTTTTGCAAGAATGAAAATTTCATCATCGTGCAACGATCTTGCAGAAATCGTTGCAAGCTTTTTCTCAATTTTGCGATACCTATCAAGAAAGCTTATGACACAAGTTTCTGTCTTGCCATAAAGTGATTTTGCGAAAAATTCAAATTGTTGAATATGATAATCGATGTCAATTCCTTCGGCAATAAGTATGGGATCGTAACGCCAAATTACTCGTTTCGATCCAACAATATTGGACAAGCGTTTGAACGTTTCTAGCAATTCTATTTTATTTGGAACGTTTGGTTCAATCGCTGAATCGTAAGGATTTAAAGTAAACTGAAAATAATAATTGAACTCGGCTAATTCCTGCAATCTAATGAGCATAGGTTCTGGATTTTTGCTCCAAAAAACAATACAGTCAATCACTTCAGGATTTATCTCAATTCGTCTTATTTGTTGAGGATTCATGGGGTTGCGAATATCCATAAACCCAGCTTTTACCCGATTGAAAAACCATTCGGAATAAAATGCAGGAATATCGGTACGTCGGCTAACGCTCAGTATCATTTTGCAACAACCAGCTTCTTTGTTTCCAATATTACACCATCTACTAATAACGAATAAAAATAGATGCCACTCGAAAGTAAACTTGCATTAAAATATGCAACATATTTCCCAGGCAATTGCTCAGAATTGACAACCGATAGAATTTCTTTACCAAATAAATCACTAATCTTAATGGTTACTTTTCCCGTTTTTTCAATTTGATATTTTACAGCAGTTATTCCTTTACACGGATTCGGATAATTTTGAATGAACGTTTTCCCCTCTTTTTCTACGTCAGCAATTGCTGTTGAACGTGAATTCATTTGATCGGGAGTACCAGTTCCCTCAGAATATGACCAGTTTGAAGCAATAGTATTATCAAGATTTGCGGCAATTAATTCAAGACTGTGACCATTTCCATCGGCAAGTGCTGGCCATGGTGCTTTGTCGTTATATTTAACCGAATCAACAAATCCATTGCCGGCATCATACAAACGAATCACTTCCCCACTATTTGCAAAACCATAACCCAATTGACCAACACGTGGAACGGCATTTGGGAAAAGACCTTTGAACAAAACAGTATCTTCACAAACTACAATATATTCGTTTGCCGAAAGACTAAGATTTGATGGTAGGGTAAAATAATTATATTCAGTACCATCACGCAATTTCCAGTTTGAAATATCTACGGCTTGATCACTTGTGTTATATAATTCAACCCAATCGCCCGAATTGGCCGTTGATGATGAATGATAATTAATTTCATTAATAACAACCGTTTGAATAGTGGTAGCTGTTGCTTCAAACACCGCTTTTAAAGTTGCATTCTTTGTTGGAATAAAGCTTATAACAGCATTTGTATCCGAGGTTGTTGATGAATGTAATGGAGTAATATCCCATCGCAAAAATTTGAATCCAGGAGCTGGAATTGCTGTCAAAACAAGTGGAATGTTCAGGTAATAATTTCCAGAATGACTATTGGTTTTAAGTACTTTTCGGTATAGTTTGATATAACCTTCTTCGTTACCACTTTTAGTCAGTGATAGATTACAGGTACCCGATAACTTGAAAAAGTTTTTCATCATAGTAACCATTTCTTCAGGACGATTGTGTGCAAAATATCTATAGACCTGAACATTTGCACGCCAAAGAGAATCTGTTTCGAAAATAGGTTTAATCCACGATTCTGGATTTGGAACCGTTTGTCCACCCCAACGGGCAATATGTCGTGGAATTTCGGGAGCAATACTTCCGGCAATACTATCAATAATATGAATAATTCTAGTCGAATCGAAAGTGGTATTCATTTGGTAAGCCATACTTTGAATAAACTCATTTTTAAAGGAAGTATTTGTTAATAGACTTCGAAATAAAAATGTTGACCACTGGGGATTTGGCCAAACAACACTTTGATCTTCCAATAATGCTGCTAACTCCAAAGTGTTTTGTGCTAAACTTCCATTCCAACTCCAATTTTGGGTTACATTTTTAAGTGTATGATCCAAATCCCAACAAACCCAGCGCCATTTGCTATATTGTCCTGTATTTGCTTTCCAGTAACGAATATTATTCCCAGGCCAATCGTCCATTCCCATATATATCAATGCTACTTGATAGTCGAGATAGCTTTCCATATCCATTTGAGAATCTAAATATTTATAGCTTGAAGCAGAGCTTGCACCATTTCTTTTAATATAATTCAACATAGTATTATACGCTGCGGACGAACCAGTTGTCGCACTCCATGAGTCATAAGAATTTCGCTCTACGATATTTAAATTATCGGCAGAAACGCCATAATGATTTTTGAAATAATCTTCATTATATTTTTCTCTGAGATTTTGAATACCCCAATATTGACCATTTATAAATACTGCAACGGGTTGATATGCTTGTGTTTCTATTTCTAAATCGTCACAAATAAGTTGAGAAACTGCATCGCGAAATGTTGTTAAATTTTGATCGTCGGAACCACTTCGAAGCAGAATGCCATCGTACGATTTATACTTTCGAGTGTTAAAAAATGAATAATCGAACGACGATTTACCATATTCTTTTCTTGAAAAAAATGCTAGTGATTTTATTGGATAACGTTGACGAGAACAGCCTCCAAAAATCTTAGCTCCTGCCATTTGATTGATATGAACAACTCCCGATTTATCGAAATATTCAAGATTAACGGGTCGTTCCCAATCTTGGTTAACATTCATTGGAACCGTTGAACAACCTGCAGCAATTCCATTTGTTCCAATAACATAAATTCCTTCGTTATCGTCGAAAAAGTTTTTCGGATCGGTAACTATTGATAATGTTGGAATATTCCTTGGTGTATTTATGAAAAATGTATGCGTCACCACATCGCTTTCCAATAAACCAGATTGATATGCAATGGCTCTTACACAAACCGTTGTATCGAGTTGAACTGGTGATGTGAAAAGAATTGCGGTTTTACTCGGAGTCGTTCCATCAATGGTATAATAAATATCTATGCCAGATTTTGTAGTAAAGGAAAGAATTTGACCCATTGAAAAGAATCCACCAGAAACAGTGAATTGCGGCGATGGCGTAATTCCAGCTATTGAGTTAGTTCCATTTGAACTGCCAATAGTTGGTGATTGAAAATATCCAAACGTTGAACTATTTGAACTATTTCGACCATAAGAAATATCGTTTTTTTGTTTTCCAAAGGTTAATGTATCAACAACGGAATAATTTGCATTATACAATCCAATGAATTCGCCTTTTATGTCGAGCTGAAAATTGGTATGAACACCTTGATTTCTATCATCACAATAAAAAACTTTGTACCCTCCAGCAGCTATAGTTGTTCCAGCAGGAATTGCCCATTTATTTGATTTTGTTTTATCGTCTGTCAAATAATATCCACCAATATTTATGGTTGAAGTTCCAGAATTATAAAGCTCAATGATATCTACATACTCATTGAAATCTGTATTTTGATAGGTTGAAACATTCGATGCTAGTATTTCATTTATATATAAAGTACTCGCCTTAGCTGAACTTCCAACCAATAATAATGAAAACAAACAAATGGAAATAACTCGAAATATAGATTTCATAAAAAGATATTTTAGGTATAAAACACTAAAAACAAAACCGTTGCTTACATTTTCACAAAGCTTTTCCCATCTTCCGAGCGCTCAAACTCGCTCCCAAATTTACTATTCAAATGTGGTATAATTGCTGGTTCATAGGTTGCAACAAAATCGACAGCAATAACTTTATAATTGTCTTCATCGTCGTTATATTCTTCGGTTTCGGTTCCTGAAAGGAAACGCCAACCGCTATCTTCTTCCTCGTCACCACGTTCGCGATACATATATCCTACAGGTTCCGATTCGTCAATTATTTTACACGAAATAATACAAAAACCCAAAGGTTTGCTTAATGTTGTTATTGCATCTGGATTTGCTAATAGTTCGGGAAATGTCATGGTTTCTATGGTATTAATTATTTGAAATACTTGCTATAAATGATGCCAACAAAGCTAATCCTTTCTTGTGTGATTGTTCGTCGGGAATTGGAATTCTCACAAAATGTTGCCCTGTTAAACTATCAATTTCGGTAATTTGTTTCAATAGCAGATCGAGCTTTGTCTCGTCAGCGATAATTTCTGCAAAACGATCGAAAAACACAATTCCCGATTCTAGACATTCTTCAATTTCTATTTTAGAATCTGCCAAATCTTTTGCATTTACTTCAGTTGATTCTTCATCGTCAAAAAGATGCAGTTGCAAAGGTTCATTGGTTTTATCTTCGACAGAAATTTCTTGTTGTTCTATGTCATCTTGCGAAACCGATTCCGATTGCGAAACGGTTGTTGTATCTATAATTTTTTCTATTTCTCCGATAAAGGTTTTGAAACGACTTTCGCCCATAAAAACACTATCATCGCCATTGTCGAGAACTCCTTTGGCCAGCGAATCTTTAAACGCTATGACATCTAACATTCGCTGCTCAATTGTTCCGGCAGCAATAAGATTGACAACCGTTATATGATTCTTTTGGCCAAGCCTATGGATTCGCGAAATACGTTGCTCCAAAACCGCTGGACTCCAAGGAATATCGAGGTTTATGAGTAACGATGCCACTTGCAAATTTAAACCAACACTTCCTGCATCGGTCGAAAGAAAAACTTTGCACGATTTATCATTGGTAAACACTTTTAGCAATTCTCCACGATCCTTGCTTGGCACATTTCCATGCAGATATTGATAGTTGATATTTCGATTGTCGAGTTCCACTGCAATGAGCCTTGTCATTCGTTCCCATTGACTAAAAATCACAGCCTTTTCACTACCTTGCACAATCATTTCGTCAACCATGTTCATCACCTCTTCAACCTTGGTTTCGTGGCGAGTTTTTTGATCGAGCAAATACGTACTATCGCAAACCATTCGCATAGAATTTAATTGTGAAATAAGTCGGTGACGATCAATTTCAGCAAGCGTTCCACTGCGTTTCCATTTCTCAATAAGTTTTGCAACTTCGCATTTGCTATCGTCGTGCAATTGCATTTGTTTATTGGTAATTGGGATAAGTAGATTTTTAACTGTTCGCTCTGGAAGCTGATCTAAAACCTGCGTGCGTGTGCGACGAAGCAAAACATTCGAAAGCGTTTTACCAATTTCATGTAAACCAGAATATCCAATGGTTTTGCCATTTTCGTCCTTAATTTGGTGACTAGAAATGAATTTATAAAAAGGACCCAAACTATATGAATCGACAAATTGCATAATGCTATACAAATCTTCGAGCTTATTTTCAAGTGGCGTTCCAGTCAAAACCATTGCAAATTGCGACTCTATTTGTTTTACCTGTTTCGCAATTTTCGATTTAAAATTTTTTATCCGTTGTGCTTCGTCAAGAATGACAAAATCGGCTCCAAGCTGATTGACTTTTTCCAGATCTGTTAACAAAACCGAATACGAAACTATCACATAAAACGACTCATTTTCTGTATATTGCAATGTTCGTTTCGATGCATTTCCTTCAATAACACAAACCGTTTCGTTGGTAAATTTCTCGATTTCCGATTTCCATTGATATTTCAACGACGTTGGACAAACAACCAAAACCTTGCTTATCCCACATTCGCGTTTTAAAAGTTGAGCGGTTGCAATAGCTTGAATCGTTTTGCCTAAACCCATATCGTCGGCAAGCAAACTGCGACCAGCCTGCATTGCAAATTGAATTCCCTGTTTCTGATAATCGTACAATTCTGTCTTTACCAAAGTTGTAAAAATATCGTCGATTTCCGAAATGGTTTGCTGACGTTTTTCGCGACTTCTTTCTGAAAGAATAAATTCCATTGCATCAGAATAACAACGGAATGATGAATGAATTGCAAGTGCCTTTTCTACAAAACTTTCGAACTGTGAAAATGCATCTATTTTCAATGTCAAAGCATCATCAAAATACTCTTTAGCTAATGCTCGAAATGCATCTTCGTTTTCGTAACCAATTCGAAATTTCACTTCGCGAACTTCTCCATATTTCAGATGAACCGACGAATAATTTGGCTGAAATTGACATTCTAAAATATGCTTGTGCGATGGATTTTCATTTATTTTCAGCAAAATAGCTTCGATATGTTTGCATGTACCTAAACCATTGGTTTTAAAATCCATACATTCACAAAAATTCAAATCATAATTACCACTTCGTATAGCAACTTTGTAATTACTCTTATTTTCTGGATTACTAACTCTAAAGTCGCTAAATACAGGATGATTCCCAATATTTTCCACAACAAATGGATGCTTTTCGGCAAACTGACGACGAAGTGCAATTTGCCATTCAGTTGCAGTTAAATATTCAGGCTTATGTTGATACGGAACCGTTTTGTACGACTCTTCAATTTTTTGATAATTCATCAATTGGAAATTCTTTCTTCAAAAGTACGGAAAATTGAAGATACCAGATTTAAGTTCTTTAAATATTGAAAATAAATAATTCAAAATTGCTCATTTCAAATATTTTGCTACATTTGATTTCCAATTCTTTAAAACAGGGAATTATGAATTGTATCATTATTGACGACGACATGCTTTCATGCCGATTAATTGAAGAATATATTCACAAAACGGAAGGATTTTCGCTTCTAAATTCATTCTGTTCGCCCCAAATTGCAATCAAAAAAAAAGCATTATTCGAAAATGTTGAAATTCTTTTTCTTGATGTTGAAATGCCTGGAATGACAGGATTCGATTTTCTTAAAAAGATTGAAAATCCACCGGCTGTGATTATAATGTCGTCGAAAGAAAACTATGCAGTTGATGCTTTTACCTTTGCTGTAACTGATTTTCTATTAAAACCAGTTACATTTCCTCGATTTATAAAAGCAATCGAAAAAGCAGAAGTAACGGTAAATGCGAAGCTAGCCTCCATTCAAACTATATGCGATGAAAGTCTCTTTCTTAAAAAGAAAAACACACTAGAAAAAATCAATTATATAGATATTTACTATGTTGAGGCAATGGAAAATTATGCAATTTTATATACTGAATCTGAAAATTTCATTGTTCATCAATCAATGAAATTTATCGAAAATAAATTACCAAATTCCATTTTTAGACGCATTCATCGATCATATATAGCCAATGTAACTATGGTTTATAAAATTGATGAAAATTTTATGGTTTTAGGTAATCAAAATAAATCAATGGCTTTACCTATTGGGAAGAATTATAAAAACTTAATTCTAAATACCATCAATTCCCTTTAGGCAAACAATCCAGTTATTTGATTTGCAACCTTTTCCATAAGCCATCTTGGCGTTGATGTTGCTCCACAAATACCAACATTATCATCATTTTTAAACCAAGATTTTTCTATTTCATCAGGAGATGATATAAAATAGGTACATTCATGAACCTGTTTACAAACAGAATATAAATAAGCACCATTTGAACTTTTCTTATCACTTACAAATATCACAACGTCAAACAATTTAACATATTCACGAAGATGGGTATCGCGATTTGCAACTTGCCGGCAAATGGTATCGTGTGAACGAAAATCTTGTTTTGATTCTGCAAATTTCTGTTCTAATTCTCTTGCAATTTTTTGATAATTCGAAATGTTTTGTGTCGTTTGCGAAAACAAAATTGCTGGTTTATTAAAATCAATTTTATCAAAATCTTCTTTATAACTTATTACAATTGCCTCATTTTCTGTTTGTCCAATCAACCCTACAACTTCGGCATGTCCTTGTTTTCCATAAATAATAACATGTCCACCAACAGCTTTCATTTCGTCATAAGCTCGCTTAACACGTTGCTGTAATCGAATAACAACAGGACAGGTTGCATCAATAATTGTTATTCCGTTTTCTTTTGCTTTTTTATACGTCGATGGCGGTTCACCATGAGCTCGAAGAAGGACAACTGAATTAAAAACAGTTCCTAATTCTTCGTTATTAATTGTTTTTAAACCTTGTTGATGTAATCGTTCTACCTCAACGGTATTATGCACAATGTCGCCTAAACAGTAAAGGTGATCGGCAGAAACAAGTGCTTCTTCGGCTTTTGAGATAGCATTTACCACACCATGACAAAATCCTGATTTTGAATCTATTTCAATATACATGTTCGTTCAATTTAGTAAAAATCCATTGCAGCTGCTCGTCGCGAGTCATAAAACTGTTATCAAGCAATAACGCATCAGAAGCTCGTCTCAATGGACTTTCAGCCCGATTCTCGTCTTGATAATCGCGGTCAACTACATTTTTTAAAATTTCGTCAAAATTGACGATATCGCCTTTTGCCAAAAGCTCATCAAAGCGACGTTGTGCTCTTACTTTTGGATCGGCAGTCATAAATATTTTTAAATCAGCATTTGGAAAAACCACGGTTCCAATATCACGTCCATCCATTACTACATTGTGACCTGCAGAAATTGCTCGTTGCATTGGCACCAATTGTTCGCGTACAATTTTCAATGTACTTACCGGACTCACCATTCCCGATACTTCCATGCCTCTTATATCTGATTCCACAACCTTTCCGCAAAGCATAACTTCGGGCAATCCGGTTGATGGATTTATTTTAAAATCAATGATAATATCCAATAATTTTTCGGCAAGCAACGGCTCATTAACTACACCATTTTGTATAATTCCATTCTGTAAACAATACAAAGTAACAGCACGATACATTGCTCCAGTATCGATATACACATATCCAAGTTGCTTTGCAATTGCTTTTGCTACAGTACTTTTACCACAAGACGAATGTCCGTCGATGGCGATGATGGTCATTTTATTGCTCATTTTAAAATCTTTCTTGCAAAGATATAGAATCTAGCTTGTGCTTAGACTGTTTTGAGCAGATTATCCTTACCAAATTATTTTTGCAATTGGTATTTTAGGACCATGAAATATTAACTTCCCCAATACATTATCACCACTCCAGCCATTATTCCAACAAGTAAAATAGCTTTTGTTTTAACGTTTTTCTCTTTAAATAAAAATACTCCTGCGGTAAATGAAATGACAACATTGGCACGTCGTACAATGGATATTACAGAAATTAATGCTCCGGGTATACTCAAAGCATAAAAATATGCAAAGTCAGCAACAACAAGAAATACGGCAATAAATGGAATTGTCCAACTCCAAGTAAATGGCGTAGTTGATTTGCGTCGAGGAAACCACAAAAAGAAAATAATAGGAGCCATTACCACAACCTGATACAATGAATACCATGCTTGAACTTCCATCTTGTCGAAGCGTTTTATGAGATATTTATCGTACAATCCACTCGAAGCTCCGAGAAGTGTTCCGGCAATCATAAACCAAATCCATTTGTTATTGCGAAACGAAAAACCTTCGCCTTTGCCCGCAAATGAAAATGCGAAGAAAAATACAAGCGAAACTATAAGTCCAACCCATTGTATGCTTGAAAGTGTTTCTCCAAAAATGGTTAATGCTCCCAGTAAAGTCCATAGTGGAGCCGTTGAGCGAATAGGCGAACCAATGGTTAATGGTAAATGTTTAAAAGCAAAAAAGGTGCAAATCCAAGAACTAACAACAAGCATCGATTTTAAGAAAATGAACTTTTGAACCTCATAACCCGAAAAGGAAACAAAGAAGAAGTTGCCATTAAATCCTTTATCGAAAGTTGAAAGCAAAATGAATGGCAAAAACAGTAGAGCACTGGTTATTGTTGAAATAAATAGAACCGGTAATACCGCATTATTTTCGAGCGACTTTTTTCGAAAAATATCGTAAATGCCAAGACAAATTGAAGAACAAACTGCTAATAAAACCCACATGAAAAAATTATGAATTACTGCATATAAAGAGATTAAATAACTCTCTTAAGTATTATTCCACCACCAACAACATCGCCACCTTCATAGAATACTGCCGATTGACCAGGAGTTACAGCCGAAACAGCTTCAGTCATCGTTGCTTTTATAATTCCATTTTCTATTCCTGTAACAACACAAGGCGAAGCTTTCGTATTATATCTGATTTTAATCATCAATTCTTTCCCAATTGGAACCGTTTCGTATTTTTGACCGATCCACTTTCCTACGACAACTTCGGTCGTTAATAAATCTTCTTTGTCGCCAAGAGTAACAGTATTTGTGGCTTTATCAATGTCAATCACATAAGCTGGTTTTCCCAATGCAATTTGCAAGCCTTTGCGTTGCCCAATGGTATAAAATGGATATCCATTATGTGTGCCAAGATATTTACCATCTTTATACACAAATTTACCTCCATTAACTTTTTTCTCAAGTTCAAGTACACGTTTTTTAAGAAAATTACGATAATCGTTATCGGGAATAAAACAGACTTCCTGGCTTTCTTTTTTCTTTGCTAAACGAACATAACCCTTATCTTCAGCAATTTGTTTTATCTCCGATTTTCGCAAAGATCCAAGCGGGAAAAGTGTTCGTTTCAATTGATCTTGAGTCAATTTCCAAAGCACATAGGTTTGATCCTTTGTATCATCATCTGCTTTCGAAATAAACCAGCGACCATTTTCTTCTTTTATATTCGCATAATGACCTGTTGCAATAAACTCACAACCAAGCTCATCTGCTTTTTCTAAAACCTTTTCCCATTTAATAGCAGGATTACAAAACACACAAGGATTGGGTGTACGACCAGCTAAATATTCGTCAATAAAATTCTGAACCACAGTCGATTTAAAGCCTTCGCGAATATCTACAATATGATGTTGAATACCAAGTTTATTGCAAAAAGCACGAGCCTCAAGTATGGATTCCATGCTGCAGCAACCCGTTTCTTTTTCTTCACAACCTTCACTAAGGTAATCCCAAAGTCGCAGTGTAACACCAGTCAAATAGTAGCCTTGCTCTTGCAAAAGTAGCGCGGTTATCGAACTGTCGATACCTCCACTCATTGCGACGGCAACTCTTTGTTTTTCCATTTTTTTAAGATTTTAAAACTGTTTTGCAAAGGTACGATTTTATCATTTGATATAATTCCTTTTACTCTTTGAATCGATTTTTGACTATTTATACATACTTTTGATAATCAAAAAAATGAGTCATTAATCAATAATATTTGATCGATTGAAAGTAAAATTCTTACTGATTCTCCTCTTTTTTTCTATTTCGGGAAAATCACAAATAACAACTGGAGGTAATGCCAGTGTAACGTTTACAAATGGAATATATGCTGATTTATCTCCTATTGTAGGATATAAAATTAAAAAATTCAGTGCTGGATTTTCTCCTTTTTTTGCCTATTCACAACAAGCTACTAATATCGGTAAATATTCATATGGAGCTCGTTTGTTTGGGCAATATTCGATTTTCAACGGTGCGTTTCTCCATACCGAAATTGAGGCAACCAATATACCCGTAAATACGACCCGTAAATGGATTCTTGGATTTCCTATAGGAGGCGGTTATGAATATGAGATTGCTAAAAACACCAAAGCACAATGCTCCATTTTGTATGATGTGTTACTCGACAAAAATTCGCCGAAAGAAAATCCTGAAATTCGAGGTGGAATTGTTTATAGCTTCTAAGACTGTAAAAACATATTTTTCCACTTTTCACAAACTCCTTCAAACCGAATCGTTGCATTTGCCGGACTGGTACTTGGTAATGAAAGATATCGAATAAATGGTTTTTGTTCAAAATATTTATTGAATAATGCTTCACTTTTCTTGCCATTAAAACAAATGACCTTTAACTGCGGATGAACATGTATAAACGTTTCAATATCATTGGGCGTTTCATCTTCGATTGCCGAATCTAAGCTCCCTACCCGCTTGGCTTGACAAACAACATCCCAAAGTCCAATGTTATTCGTTTCAAGTATTTTTAGCTTTTCGAGATAATTCGTCGGATTAGAACAATGGGTAATTGTAGCTAAAACGTTCCAAAAACGATTTTGAGGATGAGCATAATATTCTTGTTCGAGCAACGATTTATCGCTTGGCATTGACCCAAGTATAAGAATCTCGATATTGGGATTTGAAATTGGAAGAAATGATTTTTTAAATGAATTCAAAATCTTGAATTATTGAAATAAACCTTCAACGCTTAAATAACGTTCGCCCGAATCAGGAAAAATAACAACAATTCGTTTACCCTTATTTATTTCAAGACTTGCGATTTGCATGGCAGCCCAAAATGCTGCTCCCGAAGAAATACCAACAAATAATCCTTCGAATTTAGCCAGTTTGCGAGTCATATCATATGCCGATTCGTTAGGAACTTTTATAATTTCATCGACAACAGAACTTTTATAATTTCCTGGAACAAATCCAGCACCCAGACCTTGAATTCGATGTAAACAAGGTGTTTCACCCGATATTACTGCCGATGTTTCTGGTTCGATTGCAACAATTTTTATATTGGGATTATGCATTTTTAACCCTTCGCCTAATCCTGTGATTGTGCCACCAGAACCAACACCTGCAATCACAAAATCGACTTTTCCGTCAGTGTCATTCCAAATTTCTTCAGCAGTTTTTAATCGATGAGCGGCAGGATTTGCAGGATTATCGAACTGTTGAAGCATAATAGCATTAGGATTTTCATTTACAATTTCTTGTGCTTTTTGACGCGCTCCACTCATTCCTAAAACTGCTGGTGTTAAAACTAATTCAGCTCCCAACGATCGTAACAAACTTTTACGCTCGCTACTCATCGATTCTGGCATTGTTAATATAACACGATATCCTTTATATGCTCCAATATATGCCATTCCAACGCCCATATTTCCACTCGTTGGCTCTACAATAATCGATTCGCTATTTAAAATTCCTTTTGATTCGGCATCCTCTATCATTGCCAAAGCTGCTCTATCTTTAACACTTGAAAGTGGATTAAACATTTCGAGTTTCGCAACGATTTCGGCATATAAACCCTCTCCCAATTTTTGAATTTTAACTATTGGGGTATTTCCTATCAGTTCGGTAATGTTGTTTGCAATTTTCATTGTGTTATATATTTTCTAATTGTGTGAATAGATATTCCATGTTATTATTGTTCCATATGTTATACGTTGCATAATGGGCTTATTTATATCAATCGGATGATTTATATCTTTTGATTGTGATTCAATATCAATTAATTGTTTATAAACTAACCCTATACCCCGAACATATTTTTCGGTTTCATATTGTTTTTGATATAGTGAACTCAATTTGGTAAATACCGTTTGAGCTGTTTTTTCAAATATTTTTCCATTAACAGTTTCTCGATTATCTAATGATTGCAAAGTATCTACTTTTTCTGGAAGTGTATCATATCTGTTAACATTCCATGTTTGATTTACGATCATTGGATAAACTTGTTTTACTAATGGAATATTTTCTTCGGTGCGAATCAAACAGGTTTTTGTTTGCTTTACTTGCCACACATTTCTTATTTCCCATGCTTTCGTTGAATCGAGACGAACAAAGCGTTCTATTTTATAACTCGTTTCAGAACTGTCTTTGCTAAAAATAGTATCAACCAAAAGTTCTTTAAGTTGACAATGAACCGTATCGTATTTCCCAACTGCAACATCTATCAAAACAGAGTCTACATCATAAATGATATATTTTCCTTTTATCAAAGGATAATAATCATATCCTAAAACGATATTACTCGAAGTATCGTGCGAATCCTTTTTACATGAAACGCAAGTAAATAGTAACAATACTATTGAAAGAAAAATACTATAATGCAACAATATTCTCATCTTATTTTTCTCCCCATTTTTTCATATCTGAAGGTAAATCTATTAATGAAATAACTCTATGAACAACCGTTAAAACTAATTCTTCAATCGATTGTGGTTTATTATAAAATGATGGTGTTGCTGGACAAATAATTCCACCAGCTTCTATTATTGATTGCATATTTTTAACGTGAATAAGATTGTAGGGTGTTTCACGAACAACTAATACAAGTTTTTTTTGTTCTTTTAAAAGTACATCAGCAGCACGAGTTATCAGAGAATCGGAAATTCCAGAAGCAATACGTCCTAAGGTTCCCATCGAACAAGGACAAACGACCAATGCATCATATCCCGCAGACCCAGATGCAAAGGGTGCCATAAAATCGTTCGATTCATATATTGGAAATGCTATTTCATCTTTTGGATTTGTGCCTAATTCATAGGTCCAAACTTCGGTAGCATTTTGAGAAAAGACAACAGCACATTGGTCAATATATTCTTTTTTATTCTGAAGTTCGCGCAATAATAAACGTGCATATATTGCTCCACTTGCTCCTGTTACTGCTATGACTATTTTTTTCTTTTTCACTATTTTAAATTGTATAATAACACAAAGTTAAATGCATTATTAAAAAACATTACAACATCGTATTTATACAAAAATTGAGAAATATTTTTGAAATTACCATAGACAGGATATGTTGAATAGCTGCCTCTTATACCAACTTGTAACTTATCATTAAAAGCATAATATACTCCTAATGCCAAAGGAAAATCAACTTTACTGAATTTCGGATTGGTTTCAAATTGATTAAATAAAACCTTTGAGCCAATTAATACTGATGGTTGAATACCTACTTCAAATTTGAATTTCTTATTATATTTATATTGTACCAACAATGGTATTTCAATGTAATTTAATCGTGCTTTATATGATTGCTCACTAAATTGATATGCAGCCCCTTTTTGATTATATCTTATTTCTAATTGTCCACCCCAAATGTCACTAAACATTCTATTGACAAATAATCCACCTGTAGGACCAAATTTATGATATCCTCCAAGTCCATCACCATCCATTTGGCTTGCACAAAAACCTAAAAGTAATCCACCTTTGAAATCTCCTGCATGTATTTGCGAAATATTACCTAAAATAAAACCACAAATAAGTATATGTTTTAATGTTCTCATCGCATCTACTTTTCATAAATCTCCATTTACAGATTTATGAGTTGATTTGTTCGATTAATACGAATCAAATTCAAATGGAATTTCTACCATATTCGAATATCGAATTCCAGCAGAACGAATATCATCATCATCATCCGAGTAAAGCCATTTTACAACAACATTTTTACCGTTTTTTTTGATGCCTTCTAATACAGCCAAAATATCGAAAATTTTCTTCGAAGACGAGGTATTAAAGTATTCAAATTTAAAAATAACCGTTGTAGAATCTGCCGGACCTTGACTATATTCATCAAGCCACATCATTATTGGGGTAAAAAATCGTTCCACATTTTCGGGAAACGAAATTCCTGCTATGAACAAATCACCGTTCTCTCCATCGAAAATTACTTCGGGAGTGTCTTCTGTTCTATCAATTTTAAGGAAACTCATGTTAATATTCTTTATATTTAAACGGCAATTCTACTAGTTCGGCATATCCCAATCCAGCATCTTTTAAATCGATATCGTCTTTTTGATGATACCATTCAATTTCAACATCGAAACCTTTTGAATGTATGTCTTGAAATAAGAGCAAAATGTCTAAGAATTTTTTTGATGATGATGTGTTAAAATAATCCATTTTAAAAATTACTACCGATTTTCGGTGCGGATCTTTACTATATTCTTCAAGCCAAGTTAAAATAGGTTCGAAAAATTCTCTTGTTTTTTGAGGTAAAAAACGTCCAGAAAATTCAAATATTCCTCGTTCTCCATCTAAGATTACTTCATTATCAGAATCATTTCCTTTGATTTTCAACACATTCATAGAATAATTGATTAACTATTTTTTGCTATAAACTTCTTTAATCAGTAACAAATATACTGTTTTTCGCTTTTATTTTAATAAAAACGCCCATTTTTATTATCTATCACAATTTAATAAAAAAAACCTTTCAACGTTTGATTAACATTTGTTCATTTCTCGATGTTAATTAAATCTTAACAGAATCTCACAAATAAATTTGGTTGGCATTACTTTAGAATCTATTACACGGATTTTTTAATTTCACGCAATATCTTATCATTTCATTTGGAAATTATATCAACGATTTTTTAACAAAAAATCCTATGTTAATATCCGCATTTTTATGAACTTTGCCAATATTAACAAGCTGTTGAAAACCTCAAAGGTATATTTGATTTTCAGCCTTCTAAGTAGTAACACAATGTTAATTTAATCTTAACAAAGCCCTGTTTCTGTTAAGTGCAAATGTTTTGATATATTTTTAATAGCTCTATCAACAGTCTATTATAAACATAATCAGTTAAATTTAATTTTCTAAAAAAATAAAAAGAATATATATGAATATTGAAAAGTTAATATCTCAAAAAGGTTTTGTTGACATACGTCCAGATGCTTCAATTGATTTAGTAGCCGAAATCAAAAAACTAAAAAAAGAAAAGAACGCTGTTATTCTTGCACACTTTTATCAAGAGGGCGAAATTCAAGATATTGCCGATTTTGTTGGAGATAGTCTTGGGCTTTCGCAACAAGCTGCAAAAACCGATGCCGATATTATTGTTTTTGCTGGTGTTCATTTCATGGCCGAAACTGCAAAAATTCTTTCTCCTAATAAAAAGGTACTTATCCCCGATTTGAATGCTGGTTGTTCATTGGCCGATTCGTGTAAACCTGCCGATTTTGCAAAATTCAAAGAACAACATCTCGACCATATTGTTATATCGTATGTTAATACAACTGCCGAAATAAAGGCTTTGACTGATATCGTTTGCACTTCGAGTAATGCTGTTGAAATAGTTAAAAGTTTTCCTGTAAATCAAAAAATAATATTTGGACCCGATAGAAATTTAGGAAATTATATATCAAGACTTTTAAACAGAGATATGGTTGTTTGGGACGGTGCATGTATGGTTCACGAAGAATTTTCTCTTGATAAGATGTTGGAAATAAAGAAACAAAATCCTGAAGCTAAGATACTTTCACATCCCGAATGTCCTCGACCAATTTTATTAATATCCGATTATATTGGATCAACATCGCAAATGCTACAATTTTCAAAAACGGATTCTGCTCAAGCTTATATTGTTGCTACCGAATCGGGAATTTTACATCAAATGCAAAAGTCGAGTCCGCAAAAAATGTTTATTCCTGCTCCTCCTAACGATAGTACTTGTGCTTGCAATGATTGTAAATATATGCGTTTAATAACATTAGAAAAGCTTTATAATACTCTAAAATATGAACAACCAGAAGTTATTATGGAAACAGAATTGATGGATAAAGCTCGTAAATCGATTGTTGCAATGCTCGATATATCTGAAAAATTAGGAATTAAATAGTTGTAAACTATTAGTTTTTAGTTATTAGTTATTAGTTATCTTTGCGAATACTATTTTATAATAAATGAATCAAGCAATTGAAAGTCAAAATTTAACAGCAGCTGATAAAGAATTTGAAAAACAGCTGAGACCTTTAGAATTTGACGATTTTAGTGGACAAAACAACATTGTTGAAAACCTTAGAGTTTTTGTAAAAGCTGCAAAAATGAGAGGCGAAGCACTCGATCATGTTTTGTTGCACGGACCTCCAGGTTTAGGAAAAACTACACTTTCGAATATTATTGCAAACGAATTGGGAACTTCGATGAAAATTACATCGGGTCCAGTTCTCGATAAACCAGGCGATTTAGCTGGTTTATTAACAAATCTCGATGAGAAAGATGTGCTTTTTATTGATGAAATTCATCGCTTAAATCCTATTGTTGAAGAATATTTATATTCGGCAATGGAAGATTATAAGATTGATATTATGATAGATAAAGGGCCAAGTGCTCGCTCTATTCAATTAACACTAAATCCATTTACCTTAATTGGAGCAACAACTCGATCGGGATTGTTAACAAGTCCTTTAAGAGCTCGTTTTGGAATAAAATGTTTACTCGAATATTATGATATTGAGTTAATTAAGAAAATTATTATTCGTTCGGCATATATTTTAAATGTTGAAATAAACGATAAAGCAGCTTTAGAAATTGCAATGCGTAGTCGTGGAACACCCCGTATTGCAAATGCATTACTTCGTAGGGTTAGAGATTTTGCACAAGTTAAAGGTAATGGGAAAATTGATGTTGAAATAGCACGTTACTCGCTCGAATCCTTGAATATTGACAAACGTGGATTAGACGAAATGGATAATAAAATATTGGTAACAATGATCGATAAATTCAGTGGCGGACCGGTTGGGTTATCAACAATTGCAACTGCAGTAGGTGAAGATGCTGGAACTATTGAAGAAGTTTATGAACCATTTTTAATTAAAGAAGGATTTTTAAAACGTACACCTCGTGGACGTGAAGTTACAGATTTAGCCTATAGTCATTTAGGTAAAAATAAGATAGGAAATCAAACGTATTTATTTTAAATAAAAAAAATGTATATTAAATTGCAACCCAACGATGAATGTTGGTGTGGAAGTGGCAAAAAATATAAAAAATGTCACAAAGAAATAGATGAAAAACTTGATATTTATAGGAAACAAGGCTTCATAGTACCATCGCGTAAAATGGTTAAAACCCCTGCACAAATTGAGGGAATGAAAAAAACAGGTGTTCTGGTTAAAGAAACATTCGAAATGTTGAAATCAAAAATTGTTGCAGGGATTTCAACACAACAAATTAATGATTGGGTTCATGATTTTACCATTAAAAACGGTGCGATACCTGCTCCATTAAATTACAGTGGTTTTCCTAAAAGTGTCTGCACATCAGTAAATAATATTGTTTGTCATGGAATACCTTCGAAAGATGAAATTTTAAAAGATGGGGACATTCTTAATGTAGATATCACATCCATTCTTAATGGATATTATGCTGATTCAAGTGAAATGTTTGCCATTGGTAATATTTTAGAAAATGCACAAAAATTGATACAAGTAACAAATGAGTGTTTATACATTGGCATTGAAAAAGTAAAACCTTTTGAACGATTAAATAATATAGGAGATGCTATTGATGCTCATGCTCAAAAACATGGTTACAGCGTCGTTCGCGATTTATGTGGACATGGCATTGGATTAGGTTTTCACGAAGAGCCAGAAGTAGTTCATTATGCACAAAAAGAAAAAGGTGTGTTAATGATTCCAGGAATGACTTTCACCATCGAACCAATGATAAACGAAGGTTCGTGGAAAGTTGAAACATCTCGTAAAGATGGTTGGACAGTTAAAACAAAAGATGGCAAACTTTCTGCTCAATGGGAACATACCATTGTTGTTACTGAAAGTGGTTATGAGATAATTACATAGCAGGAATATGAAAAATATTTTGATATTATTTTATATCTGTTTCTATTACACAGGTTTTTCACAAATAGATTCGTCAAAATATTTGTATTGTGGTGATTCAAAATGGGTAATTTCATCATCTTCTATAAATTCTCTTTATAAAATAGATATAAAAGATAATCAACTTGTTATAATTAATTTTAAAGGGCAAGTAGCTAAATTAAGGGATATTTTAATTACTTTTGATTATGAATTTATAACAAAAGATGGTTATCCTGTTACAAAAGCTTGTGTTTTAAGAGAAAATAATTGTAGGAGCATAACTAGTGAAATAAAACAGTTTTTATGTTCAGATAAACAAAAAAAGGCAGTTATTTTTTCAAATTTTAATATAGAATTGGATATTAACAAACCTATAACTATTAAAGAACTAGTTTTTAAAAAATTATAAATTCTAGTCTTTAAAAGCAAAATGTCAGGCATCTATATCCACATACCTTTTTGTAAAAAAATATGTTATTACTGCGATTTTCATTTCAGTCTTGATTTGTCTCATAAAGAGCAATTTATAACATCTTTATTGAAAGAAATTGCTTTGCAAAAGGATTATCTTTCCGAAAAAAAAATTGAAACCATTTACTTTGGTGGTGGAACTCCATCGGTACTTTCAGCTCAAGAAATCAATCAAATATTTGACGAGATAGGAAAATATTTCAATCTATCGAATGTTGGTGAAATTACTCTTGAAGCCAATCCTGATGATTTAAGTTTAGAATATTTACAAGCTCTAAAACAAACAAGAATTAACCGCTTAAGTATTGGAATTCAATCGTTTTTCGATGAAGATTTGTTATTAATGAATCGTCGTCACACGGCAAATGATGCTTTTATTTGTGTTGAAAATGCTAAAAAAGTTGGTTTTGAAAACATCACTATCGATTTAATGTATGGCTTACCAAATCTAAGTTTAGAACGATGGAAAGAAAATATTAAACATGCACTTTCATTGCAGGTAAATCATATTTCGGCTTATCATCTTAGTATCGAAAAACAAACTGCTTTCAATAAATTTCATAACGATGGAAAAATAACGCTTCCAAACGAAGATTTAAGTGAATTACAATACACTACATTGGTAGAAATTTTAAAAGAAAATGGATTTATTCATTACGAAATATCAAACTTTGCTCGCGATGGTTACGAAGCTGTTCATAACTCAAATTATTGGAAACAAAAACCATATTTAGGGCTAGGACCATCGGCTCATTCGTTTAATGGAACTTCGCGTCAATGGAATATTTCTAACAATTTAAAATATATTTCTTCCTTAGAATCTAATATTCTGAATTTTGAAATTGAAGAATTATCTGAAATTGAAAGATTTAACGAATATATTCTAACTTCCTTACGAACCATTTGGGGTGTTAATATCGGATATATTAAAAACACTTTTCCACAAAAATATTGTAGTATATTTATCGCGAAAATGGAGAGGTATGT
>Ga0302292_1000420_pt1 | contig 29771 bp, 25 predicted proteins | sample III_Fen_N2_1_FD_194553 | JGI IMG/M metagenome (GOLD analysis project Ga0302292, IMG submission 194553) | Peat permafrost microbial communities from Stordalen Mire near Abisko, Sweden - III_Fen_N2_1 | ecosystem: Environmental > Terrestrial > Soil > Wetlands > Permafrost | place: Sweden: Abisko...
TAATATAACCGCCATCATTAGATAATAATGTTCAGTAGACACTTTTAGTTGTGGTTATGACGATAATAAAAAAGTATGATGCAATATCATACTTTTTTTAATGTGCAGAGATAGCTAAGCGTGATTATAACAGTATTTTTAAAATACTATTTTCTAAATTTACTAAACCTACTTCTTAACCAATTCAATAGCGCTTGAATTACCAGTCCGATAAGTTTTAACTGCTGGTTTGTAGCGACCCAACTCTAAATAATGAGCTGGATAGTAATGAGTTAATCTTTAACGCAACGAACAGACATCCCATTAGTTTTCCCTACCTCCGAATCTTGAGTTGTACGCTGACCATTAACAAAAGCGGCTGTGTAAGCAAATGGGTCGGTTGAAGTGGAAGAGCTATTGCTAGGGGTTGCTGACCAAAAGAATGCTAAAGATCCACGTGCCTCAAAAGTACCAATAATATCATCTCTCATTCCTCCAAATAATGCATCAAAATTAGTTGAACCGCAATCAGCATCATCCTTTTCCGAGCCATCATTGCGCATACTACTATCGCAACCAGCACCTGAACCATTTGCAACGCCACCAGTGTCAACTATATTAATTCTCTTTTTTAATTTATGCCCTGATGGAGCACAACCACCAATACCATCGCTATAGTCACGCAAGTCACAAGACTGATCATTAATACTATTTCTAGCTAATTGAAGCCATTCTTGCTTAGACGGGATATGAAAACCATTCGGACAAATACCCTGGGTTTTACTGCTCAATGTCACGCCACATTCTTTAGTTAAACTTTTTCCAGATTTATCAAAAGCTGAATTGTTACATTCCTTTGGCAAACCCATGGCCTCTGACCATTCATATAAACCGCCGCCAGTCTGACAATTAATCTCCTTGCCACCATTTTTACCCCATGAACTATAACAATATTTTTGTACGCCAGAATTACCCTCACACGACCAAGAAGGCACGGTCGAAGTTCCAATGTTAGTACAATCGGCACTAGCTGAAGCATTACTAAGAACATATTGGCCAACATTGAGATTTTCCCTTAACCATTCCTGACAATATTTTTTATCTTTATCACAAATTTTAACAACATTATAAACACAAAGATCCTTATTATTAATAGCATCACAAGTGTAAAGAGGGTTTTTGTAAGTTATTTGACCAATGGTTTCATTGGTTGCCACTGATGAGTTTGGAGAAATAACTACTTGAACATTATCACCCCCTGAAGTATTTTGGGTGTTAGTGGTGTTAGTGGTGTTAGTGGTGTTTGAATTATTCTGGAATACGCCAGTTTGAATCTTATATTCAGCAATATTATTCAAATTAGCATTAGAAACACCTAATCCTAATTTTCTCATAACTTGATAAGCTGAGGCACCATCTTTAAGATAATTATATCTTCCATCCGAACTAATATAATAAGCTTCTCCTTTAGATTCTACTTGAAGTAATATTTTACCAATAAATTTCTTTCTAAAATTAGCATCAGTCTTCATCTTATCTACATCTTTATTACTCATACCAACACCTAGTGTTTTCATTATCTGAAAAGCTTGATCACCATTAGCCATGTAATATCTTTTACCGTCTTTAGGATTTACATACCAAGCCTCCCCTTTAGATTCTACTTGTAATAATATTTTGCCGTTTAGATTATTAGTGGTAGCAGCTTTAATTACTACTACTGGAATTAATAAAGATAACGCTAATAAAAAAATAATGACTTTTGATTTCATAAGATAAAATTAATTATTTATGAATTAATTATAACAGGTTAAGTGTAATTAAAAAATGATTGATTAAATAATTTCAGTCACAATTCCGTCACAATTTCCAATTTTAAAGAGCATTTATTACGTGTTATATAACAAAAATAGGCTAATTTTAGCCTATTTTTTAGATGCGGAGAGTAAGGGATTCGAACCCTTGATACCTTGCGGTATACACGCTTTCCAAGCGGGCGCACTCGACCACTATGCGAACTCTCCAATTAGAGGCCAAAGCCTCTTAAATATTCTACTGAGCTATTTGTCTAGCCACTAAATTATGTAGTCCTTCAATCTTAGCACCAGTCTCATCTGTATAATCTTCGTATGGTCTAGCACCAGGAACCAACTCATTATTTATAAAAATAGTTGGGGCGCCGTAGACAGAAAACTTCTGCGCATCGGCGGCTACCTGTAACATTATTCCTTTTTTTTCTGTATTGGTCAAGCACTTATTAAATTTATCCTGATCTAAGCCAATTTGCTTCGCCCAACCATTAATTCCGTCCGTATTTAGGCTATTAGATTTAACTGCCCTAAAAACTCCCTCCCTCATATCGCTCCATTTATTTTGATCGGAAGCACATTCAATCGCCATTGCCGCCTCTAAAGAAACTGGTTTTTCGCGAGTAGCATAAGGACGAACCGCTACTACGACCTTATTGCCAAATTCGGTTTCTATTTTTTTAATATTGTCGGCGTTGTCGGCGGAAAAAATATTAGAATAATCTTCATAGACAACTATTTTGACAGTTGCATTAGTCGAACCCATTACTTTTTCATTAGCGGAAATGGTTGGTTGGTTGGCCGGAACAAAACTAGCGGCCTTAACTTCTGAACCAGAAATTATTTTATTAGAATTATCCTTCCAGGCTAATTTGGCTACTAACACGATGATTAGTAAACCAATTAAAATAGCACCACCATACAAATATGACTTTTTTATTTTCATCTTCATATAAAATTAGTTTTATTAATTTTAATTTTATCTTCCCAAACCATCGCGGCTCTAAATAATTTATTTTCAGAATTTCGAGGGGCAATTAACTGTCCAGCTATTGGTAACATCACACCATCTTTTTCTACTAATCCAGTTGGAATAGAAATTGCCTGAACTCCGGCCAAACTTGCACCAGTAACATAAATATCTTCTAAATACATAGCTAGTGGGTCATTATTTTTTTCACCGATTTTAAAAGCGGGATGAGGAGCAGTTGGCGTTAGCAATAAATCAAAGTCTTTAAAGGCGTTTTCAAAATCCTGACAAATTAAAGTGCGAACAGCCTGAGCTTTTTTGTAATAAGCATCAAAATAACCAGCTGACAAAGCAAAAGTGCCGAGCATGATACGACGCTTGGCTTCTGGTCCAAATCCTTGGCCTCTGCTCTTCTTATAAAAATCTTGTAAGTCTTTTGTTTCCTGAGCTTTAAAGCCCCAAGCGATACCATCAAATCTAGCTAAATTAGAACTAACTTCTGATGGCGTAATAATATAATAAACAGGAATACCATAATCAGTGTAAGGTAAACTTACTTCCCCAAAAGTGGCGCCCGCTTTCTCTAATTCTTCCTTAACTTTATCAATTGATTTTTTAACTTCTGGATCAAGACCGGCCACAAAATATTCTTTTGGCAAACCAATTCGTAAACCTTTAACATCGCTATTTAATTCTACTTTTCTATCTCCTTGATAAGTAGTGGCATCTAACTCGTCAAAACCAGCAATTACATTATAAACAATGGCTGCATCGGCCACGGTTTTAGTAAGTGGGCCAATAACATCGGTTGATGAAGTCATTGATAATAAACCAGAGCGAGAGACAGCGCCATAAGCTGACTTGTAACCAACAACGCCACAGAAGGCAGCTGGATAACGAATTGAACCACCAGTATCAGATCCTAAAGCAAAAATACATAAATCAGCGGCTACTGCAGCCCCACTACCACCAGACGAACCACCGGGCACACGACTTAAATCCCAAGGATTTTTAGTTGGTCCATAAGCAGAGTTTTCCGTTGATGCTCCATGAGCAAATTCATCTAAATTAGTTTTGCCAAGTAAGATTGCTCCCGCTTCTTTTAATTTTTTAATTACGGTCGCATCATATGGCGCAATATAATCTTCTAATATTTTAGAGGCAGCCGTGACGCGAATATTCTTTGCCATGATATTGTCCTTACATAAATAAGGAATACCAAGTAACGGTAAACGCTCACCCGCTTTTAGTCTTTTATCAGCCTCATCGGCCTCGGCTCTGGCCGTTTCCGTACACAAAGTTAAGACCGCGTTCAAACGTTCATTGGTCGCTGCTATTTGTTCCAAACAAGCTTCTGTTAATTCTCTAGCGGTAATTTCCCCACTATCTAATTTAACTCGGGCTTCCTGTATATTTAATCGATTAAGTTCCATAGTAATTTTAATTTAAAGCACTCTTTTTACTTTAACTTGACCATCAGCTGTTTCGCCTTGAGCTAAGGCTACTTTTACTTCCGCTTCATCCCAAGGTTTTACTTCATCGCCGCGCCAAGCGTTTACTAGTCCGCCAGTTTGCGAAGTAATTAAAACTTTATCAGTATTTACTTCACTTAGCTTATCAACGTAATCTAAAACAGCGGACAACTGTTGGCCGTACTTAGTTTCCTCTTCAGCGGTTAATTCTAAACGTGCTAGATTAGCGATGTGTTTTATTTGTTCAGTAGTTAACATAATTTTTATTTTAAACCAGGCATCTTATCGCCGCCTAAGTAAGCGAGCATTGCTCCACCGGCAGTAGAGACAAAATCAACATATTCTTCCATCTTAGTTTGTTTCAAAGCTTCAACTGTTTCTCCTCCGCCAACTAAACCATATGCTTTACCAGTAGAACGAGCGGCGACAGCGGTAGCAATTGCTAAGGTGCCATGTTTATAAGAAGCTTCTTCAAATTTTCCCAAGGGGCCATTCCACACAATAGTCTGGGCGGTTTTAATATAATCTGAAAAAATCTTAATTGTTTCCGGACCAATATCAAAAATAGCATCACCCTTATTTACTTCATCCAAACTTTTTATCTTTGGTCTTTTATTTTTACCACAAACAACTACATCAATCGGTAAAATTATTTTACTAGCCATTTTTTGATTCTTAAAAAACTTCTTCACATAAATCTCGCTATCGGAATCAACTAAAGATTTGCCAAGTTCTAATCCTAGGTGTTTAAAAAAATTATTAGCCAAACCACCACCAAGTAAAACCTTATCGGCAATTTCATACATTCTGGAAATAATTGGCGCCTTAGTACTAATTTTAGCCCCACCCATGATTACAATTAATGGCTTTTTTGGTTTTAAAATTTTATCTAAATTTTTAACCTCACTAACTAATTGTAAACCGTAATAGGTTGGAATTACTTTTTTGATCGCACTAATTGAAGCTTGTTTACGGTGACAAACTGAAAAGGCTTCATTTACATAAATATCAGCTAATCCAGCCAAACGCTTAGCAAATTTCAAGTCATCTTTTAATTCCCCGTCGTTAAAACGTAGATTTTCTAAAAAGACAATATCACCAGAGACCATTTTAGCCACCGCTTCATCAGCCTTATAGCCAACTGTTTCAGTTACAAAATTAACGGGCTTTTTTAATATCTGTGACAAGCGCTTGGCCACTGGCTTAAGTGATAACTCTGGTACTATTTTAGACTTAGGGTCGCCTAAATGAGCCATTAAAATTACCTTAGCACCAGCACCTAATAAATAATTGATTGTTGGTAAGGCCGCCTTGATTCGATAATCATCTTTTACTTTACCATCTTCCATGGGTACATTAAAATCAACCCGAACTAAAACTTTTTTATTTTTTAAACTTTTTAATTTTTCAATTGAACTAAGTTTCATAATTTTAAAATTATTTTGCTTCACCTAAGGTAACATCAACTTCGTTAAGGACTCCCGCTCGATCATAAGTAACACTAACTGTTTCGCCAACCATATACGAAGAGATTGTTTCTGCTAAATCATTGTTCTGATCTAATTCTTGATTATTGATTCTGGTAATTACATCTCCTTCAATCAGTCCAGCTCGAGCAGCTACACCGCCAGGAATAATGGCTGGATTTTTATCATCCCCCTTAAGCCAAGCCCCTTTATCAACCTTAAGAGTTGGCGATTTTACAACTGATAAATTTAGATAATTAACACCTAAAGATGGAAAAACTGATTTTGACTGAGCAATAAAAGCCCGCCAAGCTGGTAGGAAAGTATAATTAGGGCGAACCGCCTTGCTGCCATCTACCCAACCAACAAAACTACCACCTAAATCAAAGACTAAAGCATTTTTAAACTCATCACTAATTGAATTAGCTAATTCAATGTGAATATCTGGACGATCACTAGTTAAAATTAAACCTGGACGTTTTTTGGAAACAATTGAGCTAAATAAAGTCTTGCCATCAGGAGATAATAAAACAACTGAAGTCCCTGGCTTTAAATTATAAGAACCAACAATATCTCTAATTGGTAAATTAGTTGCATTTTTTAAATGAACTAATGCAATATTACCGTCGCCAGTAATTTTAACTAAAAAAGCCTTATCTAAAGAATAAACCTTTTTATCATAAGAAACGATTGAATAGCTTTTAACAATATCTTGAGGATTGGTTTCTTTAACACCATTTAAAAGCACCCAACCATCATTTGATAGAATTAAACCAAAGGCATCAGCGTTTTCTAGGGCATAATAACCATCGCTACTTTTTTTGAAACCAGAAACTAAAACGGGTTGCAGTGATGAAGCGGTTTCTTCAATTTTAACATCTTGATTAACTACTACCTTTTTAGCATCACGAATTACTAAATTAGCTCGGTCATAAACCGAGTTAGCGATATCCACTTCTTTGGAATCAAGGGCTGATTTTAAACTTTGGCCTAAATAGGAACTAGTGGCAATTGAAGATAAACAGCCGGAAATAGTGCCAAAAATTAAAGCAAAGAAAATTACAATAAAGGTATTAGTTGGTTTTGTCATATTAATTGAGCCAGCGAGCCGTAAGCAGTAAAAGCGCTAAACCGGCATAACTTATTATAAGATATAATTTAATTTTTTTAGGAGTTAAAGCTTTCTGTAAATATAAACGAGTCATGTTAACAAATAGATAATAAATTATCCCAATTGATAAGGCTGAAACATTATAACTTAAAGGTAAAAATACAAAGACCAAGGCCATTTCAGTGATTAGTAAAGTATTAACTACGGAAAATTGCCAAATAACTTTAGTGTCAGAATTTTCTAAGTCTAAGTTTAAGTAAGTCATGGCTAAGACTATAACGGAAAATATTAAAAACATTGGCCAAACAGTTAATCCAAGTAATGACTGCAAACCATACAAATCAGCCGCTGCAAAAAAGATTACTAAAAAACCACCGTAAGCTTTAATAACAACATCATCCTCTTCTTTATATAAATCTGGACGACTCCAGAAATAATACAACATTTTAAAGTAATTAAATAGAAAGATGGCTATCGCTAAAAATAGTATTTGAGTAAAGATCGGATTTGTTTGCAAGGAAATATAAGCAGTAATGGTTATTAAAAAACTAATTGGTAAAATAGCTAACAACCACCAAGGGGTTTTGCGTTCTGGTTTTTTTAAAGAAAAGGCCAACGCTAAGGTTAAAAAAACTGATACGCCCAAAGAGATATATAAAAATTCTGGCCAAATAAAATAGGCCTGGGTTAAAAGCCAGATAATAAGCGGATAAATAATAACGGCTAAACGTGAAAATTTCATCATAAATATTAATTAGCTACACTTGGTGAAATAGCCTCAGTTGATGATGCTGCTCCAGTAATACCAACTGAACTACTAGCAACAACTGGTATAGAAATTGGGGTAACTATAAAATCTTTACCTGAATTAGGTAATAAGTCAATGGTCTTAATTAAAGTTAAATTATCACCTGTGCTCTTTAAATCATTAATCTTTAAGAACTTATTAGAGAAAGTATAAAGAGCATCGTCAATATAAAGACTGCGTTTAACTGAGTTATCAAAATAACTAACACCTCCCCAGTAATCCTGATTATTATAGTTTCCGTTATCACTGTGATCAATGCGACCGCGTAATTTAATTTTATTATCAGTTACACCAAAAACTAAAGCCCCACTAAATTCAACTTTATCACCATAAGAGCCTGTTTTAAGAACGGCTGGAATTGAGATTAAATTTTTAGCACTAGAAGCTAAAAAGGCTTTGTGATCATACAAAGCAATTGAATCACTAAACTGATCACCAGTAACAAAACTATCAAGTTCTTTAGGGGCGCTAGGATTAGTAACATCAAATAAACCTAATTTCAATCCTTTGTTAATAACTGCTCCACTAGCATTAGTTTCTGTATCACGGCCAAAGCCTAATAAAAGATTATCGGTGTATGGTTGCAAATAAGTTGAATAACCAGGAATTTTAAGGTCCCCCAAAACTTTTGGTGCGGCCGGATCTTTAAGATCAATAGCAAATAAAGGGTCGGTCTGTTTATAAGTTACTAAATAAGCCCTATCACCAACGAAACGAGCGGAATAAATCTGCTCACCAACGGCTAAATTTTCCAAAGTACCGACAGTCTGTAATTTATCATCAAGAATGTAAACGTTATTGTATGAATCGGTGCTGGTTGATTCAAACTGTGACCAAGATTGACTTCTGGTGGTGGCAATTCTAAAGTAACCATTATTTTCATCCATGGAAAATTGGTTAAGTACATGACCAGAAACTTGACCGGTCGCTTTATAATCTAGCTGAGCACCGTTAAAAGCAATTTTATGAATTACTGTTTTTTCCATTTCTTTAGCCTTGGCCTCTAAAGTCTTTTTCAAAGAGGCATCAATTTCGGTTTGCAAAGCAGTCTGATTGTCAGAACTTAAATTAGCCATGTAAGCCTGAACTAAATTATAAATTTTATTTTTCTTCTCACTATCAGATAAAATAAAACTATCAACTGCTTCTATTTTAGAAATTTTAGCTTGATCATCGGTCGACAAACGAGTCTTAACCAAATCAATTGTTACATCACGTTCAATATCAGATTCATTTAAATATTCTGTGTAAGTAATATAAATATTATTTGGTGAGACATATAAATTCTGATTACCGGAAAGCAAATATACATTACTAGAGATGGCTTCACTAGCATTTTTAATATTTACTGCTGTTACTGAAGTAAAATTATAAGAATCGTAAGGAATATTAAAATAAAAAATATTAGGCGTATAACATTTAGCTGACAAACTGCATTTTTCCGATAATACTTGTCCTCCATCTAAAACGCGTGGTAAAAGTGGTTCGCCGACTAAATAATTTTGATAATTATTAGTTACAAAATAAAGATAATCACCAATAACTCGGGAGTCGCTGTAATTCCCTTCTAAGTTTAAATCTCTTACCTGTTGTGGATTTTTAGGATCAGAAATATCAAAGACTTTTAAATAAGTATAAGAATCTTGTCTCTTAAAAGTTTGGTAAGTTTTATCATTTCGAATTTGATTATCATAACCAAAGACAACTAAACGATCACCACTAATATAAAATTCTTGGGGACGAGATTTAAATGTAATTTTAGTAATAACCGATGCGGTGTTAGCTGGTTTAGCCTTTATAATATAAAGATCGTTGTAATCTAGTAAATAAACATAATTACCATCGGTTTTCATGATATCAGCTTCATCAACACCAGCCACTTGAGCATTAGTAGTTGAGTAATCGGTTGATACTGGTGCGGCTGTTGGTGCTGATTCTTTAACAGTATTGTTGGCAGTCATATTTGCCAAACCAGTTTTTTGAATTGAAGTTGGATTATTACTACCTGGATGTTGAACTAAAAAAGCTTGAAGCTCATCAACGTCTTTAAATTTTTTAAGCTCACCAGATGTTTGATCAGTGTTACTGGCAATAGTTGTTGTTGCCGTAGTGGCGGTGGTGGCGTCTTGATTATTTGAATTAACTACAGCAGCCTTTTTTTGCCACGGAAAAGTACAGCCAGCTAAAGTGACCAGAATAATTATTGACAAAATTGAAAATATGTAACTTTTTTTATGCATATTGTCAAAATAAAAGTTAATTTAACGCTTATATTATACCACTTAAAAGTTTGGTAAACAATTAATATATTTTTACTTTCACGCCAACGGCGATCCGATCAAACAGGTAAGGAGCATCTTTAACGCCTAATCTAATACAACCATGAGACACTGGTATTCCTAAATGTTTAGCGCCCTCCTGATAGCCATTTGGCCAAATTGGTAATTCGTGAATTCCCACACCACCAACTACCCCCATCCAATAAGGCATCCAAAGTTTAAACTCACTAGACCAGGCCTTAACCGATTTATTTCTAATAGCAAAGGTCCCCTTGGGTGTTGGCATACTACTTTTTCCAGTTGATACTTTAAACTCTTTCCACTTAATATTGTTTACAAAATAAGCTAGTGTTTGTGTTTTTAAATTAACCTCAATTCGTTGCGGTAATTTAACAGTGGAACTAGAAAGCGGATTATAACCCCAATCAACTTCAGCCCCATCTTTAAAACCATCCCCATCAGAGTCTGGGTTATGAGGATCAGTTTTAAATAATAATTCTAAATTATCTGGTAAGCCATCATTATCGCTATCTATTGGAGCTGCTGCCCGAGAAGGCCGAGCCCAAAGTAACAAAGGAATAATTAAAAGCAAAACAACAACTGATTTATTTTTCATGGTTTAACGTTTGGTAAATTCACAGCCACAAAATTTTTGGCGATAAAAACCTAACTCTTTAGCTAACTCCTGCGATTTTTTATAAGTATCATTAATTTGAAAGTCTCTGTCTAAGAAAGTTGTTTGATATTTTAAAGCGACTTCTTTAGATATGGCTACCAGTGCTTCCCTGTCTTTATAAGGAGAAACTAATAGACTGGTTGAAAAACAATCAAACTTTTGTTCATGGGCTAATTTAGCGGTAGCATCTAACCTGTCGCGGTAACAAATTAAACAGCGGGCCCCACGTTCTGGTTCACTCTCAGTTCCCTTAACTTGAGATAGCCAAGCTTCATGATTATAGGGCTCAATAATTAAAGGGATTTCATTTTGTTCAGCTACCACTTTAACCCACTTAAGGCGTTCATTATATTCTTCCTCGGAACATAAATTAGAATTATAAAAATACAAAGTAACGGCAAATTCTGGATTTAAAATTTCTTTAATTAAATAAGCACTACATGGAGCACAACAAATATGAAGTAATAATTTCTCTTTATTTTTTTTGGGCTTTATATAAGAAAAAGAAATAACTAAAACAAGCATTAGTAAGACAATTATTATTAGTGCTAAAACTTTACCTTGGCTTTGTAGAAATAAACCAGATAAACCAAATAAAGCTGACAGCACATAAAAAACTAAAACTGTTTGTTTTTGATTTAAACCTAAAGCTAGTAAACGGTGGTGCAAATGTTTTTTGTCGGCTGTTTTAAAAGGATTTTTACCAGATAATAAACGTCGTAAAATCGTCCAAGCGACATCTAAAATTGGAATGCCCATGACTAACAAGGCGATGGCAATTTTTCCACCAGAAATAATGGCGAGCACCCCCAAGGCATAGCCTAAAAAAAGCGACCCTCCTTCTCCCAAAAAAATTGAAGCGGGATTAAAATTATAAAATAAGAAACCTAAAATAGCGCCCGCTAAAACCAAAGAGGCAAAAGCAATGTCCGGTTGATAATATTTAGTAGTAAGCGTGAATAAAAAAATAACTAAAGCGCCAATGGCTGATACGCCACTAACTAAACCATCAACACCATCAAGCAACTTGGTTGTGTACATCATACCCATCAACCAAATGGCGATAAAGATTGGTGATAACCATAGAGCCGTACCTAGACTAAAATACCCACCCAGAGGATTAGATAATTTAGTAATCTCCACGCCACCAATTAAAACAGCGGCAATCGCTAGCAACGGAAAAATGATTTGTTTCTTCGGACTAAAATTATATTTATCATCAAGTGTGCCACCAATAATTAAAATTAGAGCGCCAATAAAAAAACCGAGCCAATGATGCAAAGCTAAACTACCAACTAAAAGTTGAGCAGAATTTAAAAATATGACTGCAAAAAAAACTACAAAAATAACCACTCCACCTAAAAGAGGAATGGGTTGCTTGTGAATTTTTCTAATAAAATCTGGCCGATCAATAATCTGCCATTTAATTGCTGCCTTTTTAGCAACTGGCGTTAAAAGCAACGACAAAACTAAGGCCAAAATAAAAGCTCCCAAAAAAATCATATTTTTTATAAAACAAAAACAATTTATAATTCCCGTCCTGGAGTTACGCCAATCTGACCATTATTGCCAATAAATACTGTATCACGTCTTTTTAATTTATTAGCTAAAAACAAATTAGCAATTTCGTCTTCAACCCGTTCTTGAAGTAAACGACGAAGCGGTCTGGCTCCGAATTTAGGATCATAACCGGCTTTGGCTAAAATAGCCACCCCGTCTTTATCGGCTTGAAAATTAACCCCCTTATCCGCTAAACTTTTTTTAATCTTTTTAAGCATTAAGGTGGCAATAATCACAATATTTTCTTCAGTCAGTGGTTTGAAAACTACAATTCCATCAAAACGATTAATAAGTTCTGGTCTCATGTACTTATTGAGCTGGTTATCTATCAAATCTTGCTTGATAACTTCAACATCAATTCCCTGTCGCATACTATCTTGAATAGTTAGCGAACCAATATTGGAAGTGGCAATAATAATAGATTGGGAAAAACTAATCGTTCGTCCTTGTCCATCGGTTAAACGACCGTCATCCAATAATTGTAAAAATAAATTTAAAATGTCAGGATGAGCTTTTTCGATTTCATCAAGCAAGACTAAAGAAAAAGGTTTTTTACGAACTGCTTCAGTTAGATATCCTATTACACCATTAGCATCACCAATAATTTTATTAACACTGCTGGCTTCTTGATATTCACTCATATCAAGCCGAATCATATAATTTTCATCACCAAAATAAACCTCAGAAACAGTTTTAGCTAATTCAGTTTTACCCACACCAGTTGGTCCTAAGAATAAGAAACTGGCAATTGGACGAGCATTATCCTTAAGATCGGCCCGAGCACGACGCAGTGCGGCTGACACGGCTTTAACGGCCTCTTCTTGCCCAACCATTCGATTGTGAATATTAATTTCTAAATTTAATAATTTTTTACCTTCATCCTCAGATACTTTATTAGCTGGAATACCAGTTAATTGCTCAATTGCCAGGGCCACTTCTTCGCCACTACAAATAACATGGTCAGGATTATTACGAGCTGACTTATTAGCCAGTATCACTGCCTTTTGTAATAGATTAATTGCTTTAAGTGGTGAACTAACGTCTCGCAAATATTTATTAGATAGAGTAACTGTTCTTTCTAGAGCGCTGTAAGTTAGATAAATACCATAACGAGCCTCTAAAAAACTAGCTTTACTTTCTAAAATTTGAATTGTCTGATTAAAATTAGGTTCAGCCACACCAACGGTTGTCATTGATTCGCCCAGTGAGGTGCCTTCAATAAATTTCGAATAATTTTCCGTTGTAGCGGTGGCGACACAAAACAAGGCTTGTTTATTAATAGCTTCAATTAAAACTCCAACTAATTCAAAACTTTCTTCGCCGCCAGAGCTGATACCCATTAATTTTTCAATATCAGGGATGTATAAAATAATATTACCAGCACGATTTATTTCACTCAAACAAACCAATAATCTTTCTTGAGCCTCAGAAGCTGAAGCGCCGGAAATTAAATTAGCCAAATCAAGTTCTAGTAAACGTTTATCCTGTAAAAATTTAGGAACCTCTTCTTTAACCATTAATTGTGCTAAACCTTCAACGATAGTTCGCTTACCAACACCAGTTGGACCAATTATTAAAACGCCCGCTTGTCCACTAGAATAAGCATCAAAGATGGCCGAAAATTCCTTAAGTCGATCCATGCATAAATCTAAACGTCCTGATCTAGCCGCCATAGTTAAATCACTAGAAAAGTGATCCATGGTTGGAGTAGCGACAGAAGTATAAGACCTGTTCATTGATCCTAAAGGCTTCAAAATAGCAGCCCGATGGTAGTCATTATAATTTTTTATCAATTCTTCATTAACTTTAAACCACTCAATCACATTTTGTAATTTACTTTCATCGACATCTAAATCATATAAAATTTCGGCCAAAATAGAATCGTGTGAATAACATGGCCAAGCTAAATCCAAGACCGTGGTAGCAATTTGTTTTCGTTTATAAGCTTGTAAACCAGCTAAAACAATTAACTCCTTTAAGCTGGTGCCTAAAACTGGTGCTTTAGCCGAGCTCTCGTCATCAGCTAAGTGTTTATCTAATTTTTCAATTAAAGCATTAGCATCAACTCCTAAGCGAATAAATAAAGCTTGGATTTTTTTTGTTTTAAGTAAGGCTCTAAATAAATGACGAGGATTTACTTCTTCCTGTTTTAATTTAGTGGCTAATAAATAAGCTTCTTCTAAAATAATTTTAGCTTCAATGTCTAAAGTTTCAGCAATGTTCCAAGTAGTTTTTTTCTTAAATTGACCAGTTCCTTCGTCAATTCGTAATTTGTAATAATCAATTTTAATTTTTTCAGCGGCCGTAACGCTGCTGCGATAGTATAAAAATAAATCAAAAACTAAAGTTAATAAAAAAACTAATATTAATGGATGTTGATAATATTGTGGGGTAGTTAATTTTAGAGGTGAGTTTAAAATTACGGCTCGTTGCTCATACAAATACCAAATCAAAGCTAACCAGCCTAAAGCAGCGAAAGAGAAAAAAATAAAATTAATTAAACGACGAACTAAAGACAAAGTACGATCTAAAACAATTAGTGATCGCTTAACTTGTAGACGACAATGAACAAAACAACCAAGCATCCAAGTGCCAGAGCTGTTTAGCTTTTGATTATATTCAAATTGGACTCCTTCTTCGTTCATAAGATTAAAAAAGCTGTTTCAAAATGGCAAATAAGATTAAAAACGGCAAACTTACATAAAAAGCTACAAAAATCACTCCCAATGCCAGAACGACTAGCATTACGGCTCCGCGAAAAATAACCTGAACTAAACGAATAAAAAAAGAAATAAGTCGTCCAGTTAAATCATGTTGACCATACATGGGCACAAAAATATTTTTAAGCCATACTAGGAAATTCAAAGAAACCTCCTGATGATGATAAAAATGCCCTACCCCGCGCAAAGTTTTAAGTAATCCGGCGCTGTACCACCAAATTGGAAAATACAAAAAATCCCAGATTACCCGTGCCAGGATTTTGCCAAAATAAGTAATTGAATTATGTTCCATATTTTATTTATAACTTATTTTAATTATAACACAAATAATTAGTTTCAAAAAACATTTTACAGGGTTGACATGACTTAGATGCTATAGTATTATTAGATTAGCACTCATAATACTAGACTGCTAATTAAAACGCTAAAAATACACATATGTTTAATAAATTTACCGATAAATCTCAAGAGGTGATTATCAATGCTCAGGTTATTGCCGCCCAAAATGGCCAAGCTAATATCGAGGCAATTCACATTCTACTTTCACTACTTCAGCAAAATGAAGGTCTAATCAAACCACTACTGGAAAAAATAAAAATCGACCCAGACTTGATTGAAGATTACGTGGTAAGCGAAATCAATAAATTACCTAAAGAAAAAATCAGACAACAAGATGGTCCGATTCAAGCTGTCTCTGGAACTAGTGAAACAGCGATGATTTTAGAACGTGCCCAAAAGGAAGCTGATGGCATGGGTGACGAATTTATTTCTACTGAACACATCTTACTAGCTTTGATTGGTGTCACTTCCCCAGCTCAAACTATTCTACTTAAATTTAAAGCAGAATATCAAATCGTTAAAAATATTTTGAATGACTTACGTGGTGATTCTAAAATTACTGACCCTAATCCAGAAACTAAATTTAAAGTTTTAGAAAAATATACCACTAATTTAACTGAACTAGCACGAAACGAAAAACTTGATCCGGTTGTCGGACGTGACACCGAAATTCGCCGCATTATGCAGATTTTACTGCGTCGTACTAAAAATAATCCAGTTTTAATTGGTGAACCTGGAACTGGCAAGACTGCTATTGTTGAAGGCTTAGCTCAACGTATTGTTGCCGGTGATGTTCCGGAAAACTTAAAGAACAAAGAAGTGGTTACTTTGGATTTAGGAGCCTTAGTAGCTGGTGCTAAATTCCGTGGTGAATTTGAAGACCGCTTAAAAGCGGTGCTTCGCGAAGTTAAATCCCAAAACGGACGCATTATTTTATTTATTGATGAATTACACACTTTAGTTGGTGCTGGCGCTAGCGAAGGCTCAATGGATGCTTCTAATATGTTAAAACCAGCGCTAGCTCGTGGTGAGCTTAGAACTATTGGCGCTACAACGACTAAAGAATATCAAAAATACATCGAAAAAGATGCCGCTTTAGAACGTCGCTTTCAACCTATAATGGTTAACGAACCAAGTATTGAAGATACCATCTCTATGCTTCGCGGACTTAAAGAAAAATATGAAGTGCATCATGGCGTTAGAATTACTGATGATGCTTTGATTGCCGCTGCTAAATTATCTAATCGCTATATCAGTGATCGTTTTTTACCTGATAAAGCTGTTGATTTAATTGACGAGGCTACTTCTTCCCTGCGCATGGAAATTGATTCTATGCCCGAAGAGCTTGATCAATTAAAGAGAAATATTAAACAGTTAGAAATTAATAAGGCGGCCATTGTAAATACTGATAAAAAATCTTCTAAGCTACGTGGCATCAATCAAGAATTAGCTAAATTAAAAGAACAATCTTCCCAATTAAAACTACACTGGAATAATGAAAAAAATATTATTTCCAAAATCAGAGATTCTAAAAAAGAAATTGAAGAGCTTAAAACTAAGGCGGAGATTACTCAACGTCAAGGTTCTGATTTAGCTGAAGTCGCTAAAATAAAATACGGACTAATTCCAGAACTTGAAGCTAAAATTATTAAATTCCAAGATGAATTAGTTAAAATTCAAAAAAAGGGACAGCGAATGTTAAAAGAAGAAGTTGATGAAGAAGATGTCGCCAAAGTAGTGGCTCGTTGGACTGGTATTCCGGCTCAAAGAATGTTAGATAGCGAAGCTAAAAAATTAGGCCAAGCCGAAGCCGTTTTAACTAAAGAAGTGATCGGACAAGACGAAGCGATTAAAGCAGTTTCTAATGCAATCCGTCGTTCTCGCGCCGGCATTAATGAAGAAAAAAGACCAATTGGTTCCTTTTTATTTGTTGGACCAACGGGTGTTGGTAAAACTGAATTAGCTAAAGCGATGGCTCGCTTTATCTTTGATGACGAGAATTCGCTAATTAGGATTGATATGAGTGAATACATGGAGAAACACTCAGTTGCTAAATTAATTGGTTCCCCTCCAGGATATATTGGCCACGATGAGGGCGGACAATTAACTGATAGAGTTCGCCGTCATCCATATTCCGTAGTTCTGTTTGATGAAATTGAAAAAGCTCATCCTGATACCTTTAATATGTTGTTACAGATTTTAGATGACGGCCGCTTAACCGATTCTAAAGGACGGACAATTAACTTTAAAAATACCATCATCATCATGACTTCTAATTTAGGCAATGAAGTTATTAAACAATATACAATTGGTTTTAATTCTGGTGAAACAGAAAATAAAAAAGATTGGCGTCAAGATGAAATGAAAGATAAGATTGATAAAATTTTACGTGATCATTTTAAACTAGAATTCTTGAATCGGATTGATGAAATTGTTTTATTTAAGAGTTTGTCTAAAGAGGCCTTAGAAAATATTGTTGATTTGGAACTTACCAAAGTTGAAAGTAGACTACATAATAAAAATATTACTCTTAAAATCAGCGCTAAGGTAAAAAAGATGTTAGCCGAGAAAGGTTATGACCCAACTTATGGAGCCAGACCACTCAAACGGGTTATTCAAACGATGTTGCTTGATGAACTAGCGCTAGAAATTATTGAGGGCAAAATTAAAGAGGGTGATAAGGTCAAAATTGAAGTTGGAACGACCGAGGAATTAGCAATTAGCGTGATATAAATTAAAAAAGGACCAAGTTGGTCCTTTTTTAAACTTGGTAGCCAAAGAAACCTAATTATACTATAATAAAGTAGTCATTTCTGTAATAAATAAAATATTTAACATATGTCAAATCGTTTTTTTAGTGTCTTGTTGCTATTTGTATTATTAGTTTCTGTCATACCAGCTTCCGCCCAAGATTTAGACCCAACTTTTAATCCTAATCATATTATCGAAGATACTGATATGCTTGATTCTAGAAGCATGACATTATCTGAAATTCAACAATTTTTGGTTAGCGAAAATAGTTATTTGGCCACCTACAAAACTACTAATGCCTATGGCACACCAAATAAATCGGCCGCCGAAATTATTTATGATGCGGCTAATAATAATTACGATTGTGATAATGCTGATTTAAGTGACAGCCCAACTGAGACAGAAAGACAACAGAAATGCGTACACATTACCACAATTAGTCCTAAGGTTATTCTGGCCACTATTCAAAAGGAGTCTAGTTTAATTGAAAATCCTAATTATGATTCAAAATTAGATGGATATGCTCTTGGTTATGGTTGTCCTGATGGTGCTGCTTGTAATCCTCGCTATAAAGGTTTTGCTAAACAAATAAATAGCGCCGCCTTACAATTTTTAGATTACATGAATATCCAAGGTCGTTATCCTTATAAAGTCGGACAGACTTACACTTTTAGTAATCCTTATGGTGCTGTTTGTAATGAACCAATGTCAGTTACCATAGAAACTAGAGCAACGGCCGCTTTATACGATTACACTCCTCACGTTTACAATGGTAATTATAATTTCTTTAAACTATTAAAAAGATACTTCCCTAAAACTGCTAAGAATTATCCTGATGGCTCATTGTTGCAAGTAAGTGGTGAGGCTGGTGTTTGGTTAATTCAAAATGGACAAAAGAGACCGTTCTCAAGTTATAGCGCCCTTATTTCTCGTTTTGATACTAAAAAAATAATTACGGTTGATTCATCAGCTTTAACATCTTATTCTAAAGGCGACCCAATTAAATTCGCTAATTATTCTTTAGTACAAATTCCAAGCGGTGGTATTTATTTATTAGTTGATAACGAAAAAAGACCAATTGCATCTAAGAGCATCTTTAAAACTATTGGATTTAATCCAGCTGAAATAATTACCGCCACTGCTGATGAGCTAAGTTCTTATACTGACGGCAAAACAATTACCGCTACTTCAACTTACCCAACCGGTAAACTAATTAGTGATCCAAAATCTGGAGGTGTCTTCTACGTAGAAAGTGGTTATAAATATCCAGTTACCGATAAGACATTGCTAAGTACTAAATTTAAGGGCCAAAAAATAACCAAAGGAACAACCACTGAACTTAATAAATATACTAAAGGCAGTCCAGTATTATTTGGTGATGGTGAACTGTTAGTGTCTAACAGTGTGCCAACTGTTTATCTTATTTCAGGTGGCAGAAAGAGACCTTTTTCAAGTGGCGATGTCTTCTTGCAACTTGGTTATAAATTTACTAATATCATTACAGTTTCACCTCAACTATTAGCTCAATATCCAACTGGCGATCCAGTAATAATACAAACTGTAACTAATTAATATGCCACTACTAAACGCTGCTATCGTTTCTCATTCGCCAATTCTGATTCCCGAAATTGGCAAACTAAATCAACAGATTCTTAAAAAGACGGCTGATGCTTATGATGAATTAGCTAGTGAGTTACAAGGCAACGATATTGAAACTATCATTATTATTTCTCCACACGGACAAATACAAACTAATTGTTTTACCATCAATGTTGGTCCAGAGCTAAGTATCGATTTAAGTAGTTTTGGTTTTTTAGGTACCACTAGAAAATTTAATTGTGATTTAAATTTCGTTGATGAGTTAAAAAATACTGATGGTGCCGAGATTCAATTAACTAGTAGTCCAAAATTAGATTATGGATCATCAGTTCCTTTATACCTATTAGCCACTGCCATGCCAGACGTAAAAGTAGTTAGCATAAATTATGCTGGCAATCTTAGTTTAGAAGAACATATAGCCCTAGGCATTAGAATAAGTGGAGTAATTAATAATTCAGCCAAGAGAATTGCTGTTATTGCTTCTGGCGATTTATCACATAAACTAAAAAAGAATTCACCAACTGGCTACTCGCCTAAGGGGGCAAAATTTGATAATAAGCTAATTGAATTTTTAAATACTGCCGCCACCGCTAAAGAAAATATTTTAAGCATGGATGCTAAATTAATTCAGGACGCTAGTGAATGTGGACTTAAATCAATCATGGTATTGCTCGGTGTACTTGATAACAAAAAATATGAGCCAGAAGTAATGGCTTATCAAACTGATTTCGGCATTGGTTATTTAACGATGAATTTTAAATTATAGCTTATGAAAAAAACTGAGCCAGCCTCACTTGCTGATATCTTTAAAGCTAAGCAGGCTAAACCAGTAGTCAAAGCACCAGCTTATGCTTGGCAGGATTTAGCTCTACGAGTTATTAAAGAATTAAATATTCCAGGCTTTAAACGCTCCTCGGTTTTTAAAATTTGCAAAGACAAACCAGCGCAAACAGTAGAGCGAGCGATTAATGATACTAAAGAATTGTGTAAAAGCGGCGATCAGTGGAAATATTTTTTCAAAATTATTGAAATACCCGCCGGTACTGAATACAAACCAAAAACATATGCCAAAAATACTAGATATAATTAAATACCCAAGCTCATCGCTAAGAGAACCGTCGATTGAAATTCCATTAACTGATATTAAAAAGTCAGAAATGAAAGAATTGCTAGCCGACATGAAACACACCATGAAAGAACTTGATGGAGCTGGATTAGCGGCGCCTCAAGTTGGCATGAATATTCGCTTGGTGGTAATTAACGATGAAAAATCTGGAAAAATATTTTTCATGATTAATCCCAAAATTACTAAAAAATCTTGGGGACAAGAAGTTGATGAAGAAGGTTGCTTATCAGTACTAGATGATAAAGGAAAAATAATTTACGGACCAGTATCGCGCCATAAAAAAGTTACTTGTATTTACTTTGATGAAAATGGTGAAAAGAAAAAAATCCAAAGTGAAAAATTATTAGCGAGAATTATCCAACACGAAACCGATCACTTAGATGGAATTTTATTTATCGACAGATTGGTAAAATAAAAAAATCGGCCAACTACAGGCCGATTTTTTAAAGTGCTTATTTTCGTTTGCGAATAAAGGTAAAGTAAATCCAGATTAAACCAATAAATAGCAATCCCCAAGTTAGTTCTTTATAATAAGTACTTAGTAGCTCTTGATTAGACCCGGCCACATAACCCAAAATGGCTAAGATAGACACCCAAGCAAAAGAACCTAAAGTTGTGAACAGAATAAATTTCTTATAATCCATTCTAGAAAATCCAGCCGGAATTGAAATTAAATGACGAACCACCGGAATTAAACGACCAATAAAAGTGGAATAATTAGCATCTTTTAAGAAAAATAGTTCTACTTTTTCAACTTTCTCCTTAGTAACATGGAAAAAGTGTGCTATTTTATGATCAGATAATTTGTAGATTACTAAGCGTCCGAGCCACATGGAAATAACATAATTGATACTAGCGCCAATGACACTGCCCAGGACTCCAGAGAAAACTACCAAAAAAATATTAAGTTGGCCTTCGCTGGCTAACCAAGCAGCTGGCGGAATAACCAATTCTGAGGGTAATGGAACAAAAGAGCTTTCAATCGCCATTAAAATAGTAATTCCGGTGTAACCGAGTCCTTTGGTAACAATCAGAATCCAAGCAACTAAAGAAGTAAACATAGCTTAAAATTAAATTAATTATTATAATAATAGCATGAGTCAAAAAACATACAAAATAATATTTATGGGTACCCCTGATTTTGCCGTACCTGGACTTAAGGCTTTATATAATGATAGTCGTTTTGAAGTTGTCAGTGTTGTGACTCAAAAAGATAAACCAGTCGGACGTAAACAAGAACTCCTCCCTACCCCCGTTAAAAAAGTAGCCCTAGAGTTTAATTTACCAGTTTTACAACCTACTCGTTTAAAAAATATTGCCGACGAATTAAAAACACTTGAACCAGATTTTATTGTGGTGATTGCTTATGGTCAAATTTTAAATGAAGAAGTTTTAAATATTCCTAAAGTAGCCTGCGTAAATGTTCATGCTTCTCTGTTGCCCAAATATCGTGGCTCAGCCTGCTTACAAGCCCCAATTTTGAATGGAGACCGTGAAACTGGCATAACTATCATGTTAATGGATAAAGGCCTTGATACTGGCGATATTTTACATCAAGAAAAGCTTAATTTAGATGGCACAGAAACTTTAGAAATAGTTCATGATAAGTTAACTGAACTTGGAGCTTCAGTTTTAGGAGATACTTTAATTGATTTTGCTGAGGGAAAAATTATTCCGCAAAAACAAGATGAAAGCTTAACCTCTTACGTAAAGATTATTGATAAGAAAGATGGTCAAATTGATTGGAATAGTGAAGCTGAATCAATAGAGAGAAAGATTAGAGCTTTTACTCCTTGGCCTGGAACATTTACTTATTTAGACGGTAAGTTGGTTAAAATTATTAAAGCTAAAGTAGCTATTAATGAAGATGCGGAGTTATCTGTTGGTCAAATATTTAGCGAAAATAAGGATCTTTTAGTTAAGTGTGGACAAAACGCTTTGCTTATACTAGAATTACAACTTGAAGGTAAGAAAGCGACTGATTCTCAGAGCTTTTTAGCTGGTCACAGTAATACTGTTGGTCAAAAATTTGAATAGCTAAATGGTCCCTTCGTCTAACGGTTAGGACACCAGATTCTCATTCTGGTAACAGGGGTTCGATTCCCCTAGGGACTACAACATTAAAAAAACTCAGTTTATATTAACTGAGTTTTTTTATTTATCTTATTCTTTCTCTGCCCTCTAAATAATTTTTTAACGCCTCTTTGGTGGTCAACCAATTTCTTCCTTCTTTATGTGCTTCTAATTTGCCATTACGAGCTAATAAATTTAAATATTTATCACTAAATTTAGTAGTTTTAGCAAGTTCCGACAAGCTAATATATTTTTCTTTATATTCTTTCTTGGGTGTTAAAACTTTAAGATAAATATCTAAAGTTCTTTCAAGCGCTCTGGCAATAAAATTAACAAATAGAGAATAGTTTCCCTTATCCGCTGAAGCTAAGGCGGTATAGTAACGCTGACGATCACTTTTTAATATAACAACTAATGGAAATCCAGATTGCATAAGAATAATGTTCATTACTAATCTAGATGTGCGTCCATTGCCATCAAAAAATGGATGTATATTTACCAACTTATGATGAATAATACTGGCAAGTTCAACTGGGTGCTGATTTTTATTAGCTGAGTACCATTTTATTAATTCTCTCATTAAATTTGGTACTTTTATAGCTTCTGGTGGTTTATGGTCGGCTCCACCAATAATAACACCACTATTACGATATCTTCCGGCCCACTCTTTATCAATATTTTGCTGCACTATTTGATTAAGTGATTTTATTAAATTTTCTGAAAAAGTATTATGTTTATCTTTTTCTATTAACTCATACAAATAATCTAAAGCCTCCTGATGGTTTTTAGCCTCAAGATGGTCTTTCAGTGACTTCCCTTTGATAGTAATCCCCTCATTAATAACTAAATAGGTTTCTTTAAGAGTTAAGCTGTTCCCTTCAATAGCATTAGAATTATATGTTAATTCTATTTCAAATTGCTCCTTTAATTTTTTAACAACACTAACGGGCAGCGGCCTAAATTTATTAAGCCTCTTTAATTTTTCGTCTATTCTGTTTTTTATTTTTTGGTCTAAATAGGTCATATTGATTAATATGGTTTATATATAAATTAAGCATATACCATATTAAGATAATAGTCAATATATAGAGTGCCAAGAGTTATGTATACAAACTTCATTGTTCAATATCTAAAGATTCTAAAATTTCCGCCCACTTCTCAACTTCTCTAACAATCTCGCTTAAATTTTTGGAAACATGAGACTTTAAGACTACATAATAAAAAAGCGGTCGTAATTACTACGTCCGCTTTTTTTGTTTTATTTTTCTGCCATCATTTCTTGAAAAACCTTTAGTTCACCATTGAGAACATCGGTCATTGAATAAACGCAACCAAAACTCAGCAAACAATCTTCGACCATGTGCAAATAACGAGTCGCGTCTAAGACTCCGTCAATATAAGGTTTGCGACCGTTAACATTATGGGTAAATTGCAAGAAAACATTGCCGTCTGGTTTTTTTACTGTATAAGTATGCCAGCCATGTCCATCCCAAAATTCCGATGGAATGCCAAGTGCCTTATAGTCCTCTTCACTTCTCTTTTTAATAATTTGATCAAAGGTAAAAGGAATACCAAGTTCATTAAAACTCGTAACAACTGCTCTAGCCGTGCCACTAGTATCAGCTTTAGTTTTTTGGTGGCTTTCAACAACCTCCAAAGTAAAGCCTTCAAAAGCACCAGGAAATTTTTCGGCTGCAAATTCCATCATTGCTTGAAAAGCGACAATTTCCTTAGCCATGTTAGGCGCTACAACAGCATTATTTCCGGCAGCTGCCACTCTGTCTTTAATAAACGTTAAATCGCCACCAGTAGTCACCATTACAAATGGGATTTTATTGTTAGTGTAAAATTTAACATTTTCTTCAATAGCCGATGGATGAGTGGCGTCGATTATAATGCTTGGATTTGCCCCGACTAATAAAAAATTTCGTTCAATAGGATTGTACAGTTCAATAGAAATGTCTTCAATAATAATTTTTTTAATTTCAATTTCTGGTCCAGTTAAACTCCTTGGTATCAATTCCATATCATTAGAATTAATGATAGCACTAGCGATTGCTTGAGCCATTTTGCCCGGCAAACCATTTACAATAACGTTAATTTTTTTCATCGACTTTTGTTTTTTTTGGTGAATATTTATATTTTTTAATGTTCTACGAATTTATGAAAGATTAACAAGAAAGTCTTAATTAGTCAATTGATTTTAAGACTAAAGGGTATTATTATTAATATAGCTAACATCTAACAAAATTAACTATGAAAATTGATTTCTGCCTCCCTGCCCATAACGAAACTTTAATTATTGAAAATAACGTCAATAAACTTTTAAGTTACTGTCTTGAACAAAATTTTTCTTTCAATTGGCAGATTGTTATTATTGTTAACGGTTCTAATAATGAATTTGAAAATTTAGCTACTGAAATTGCCAAAAAAAATGAGAAAATTAAAACCGTTGTGTACCAAGAAAAAGGTAAAGGACTGGCTGTTAAAAAATATGCCTTAGAAAGTGAAGCCGATATTTATGTTTATATGGATATGGATTTAGCCGTCGCCCTTGAAGATATTTCTCAATTAATTAATCCTATCATTAATGATGGATACGATCTTGTTTTCGGTTCTAGAATGCTAGCCAAATCAACAATAGAGAGATCGTTCTTACGCGAACTTAGTTCACAAACTTACGCCATGTTATCTAGGGTGATTTTAAAACATCGATTTTCTGATTTACAATGCGGCTTCAAAGCCATTAAAACATCTCTTTTTAAAAAAATTATCCCTCTAATAAAAGATGACTACTGGTTTTTTGATACCGAACTTATTTGTTTGGCTAAAGAGAATGATTTGAAAATAAAAGAGATACCAGTAAACTGGTCGGAAAATAGGTATGAATTTAGAAAAAGTAAGATTAACTTGTTTAAAGATACTTTTATATTCTTAAGTAAGTTAATGGAGTTTCGTTTTAGAAAAAAATAAATTTCATGAAATTAAAATTTTCAAAAAAATACTGGCCTTTAGGACTAGCTCTATTACTTTTTGTAGTAGCTCTAATTATTCGTTTATCTTTTGCCTGGTTTCTGCCAAATAATGAACCATATGACGGTGTAGTTTATTCGCAAATAGCCAGAAATGTACTAGAACATAAAATCTATTCAACCGATGTAGCGGCACCATATAGCTCAACTTATATCAGAGTGCCTGGTTATCCAATGTTTTTAGCTATTGTCTATACTTTCTTTGGTCACCAAAATGACTCAGCTGTTAGAATAATTCAGGCTTTTATTGATTCCTTAACTTGTCTACTAATTGCTTGCCTAGCGATTATTTGGCTGCCAGAATCATGGCGCAAAAAAAGAAAACAAGTCGGTTTAGTTGCCTTAGGATTAGCCGTCTTCTCTCCATTTTTAATTATTTACGTAACAACTTTACTTACCGAAACTATCACTGTTTTTCTGTTAGTTACGTTTACTATCTTAATTTCCCAGTTTATAAAAAATAAAAATAACTATTTTTTATTTTTCGCGGGTATTATTGGCGGTCTAATGACTATGATGCGGCCAGATAGTGGTTTTTTTGTATTAGCCGGAGGCTTAATTTTAATTATTGCTACCTTAAAATGGTATAAGTTAAAACTATTTATTAAAAAAATAATTTTAACTGGAGTCATATTTACTTTTGGCTTTATAATAATTTTGGCTCCATGGACAATTAGAAACTGGCAAATATTTCATGTCTTTATGCCGATAGCACCCAGCTCAGCTAGTATGCCTGACCAATTTTATGCTTCTGGTTATGATGATTGGGTTAAAACTTGGGCCACTAGTGACCGTTACACCGATTATGCTCAGTGGTCACTAGATACTGAAAAAATTAATATTGACGGCTTACCAGAAGCTGCTTTTAATTCCAGCCTAGAACGGGACCGAGTACAAAAATTGTTTGATTTGTATAATAACCCCGATCAAGACGAAAATCCTAATAATAATGTATATATGTCTCCGACTCTTGATGCTGAGTTTGGGCAATTAGCTAAAGAGCGCGTTTCGGAAAATCCTTTTAAATTTTATTTTATTTTACCAGCCAAACGGGCCGTATCTCTTTGGTTCGATACTCACTCTCAATTTTATCCTTTCTCGGGAAGATTATTCCCGCTTCAAGATTTAAGTGTTGATAATAATCAAAATATTTTATTACCAATTTTTTTCTTACTAATTTTATTTTTAAGCATTGGATTAGTGGCTGGTTCAATTATTATTTGGCAATACGATGATTATCGTTTGATGATTGTCTTTTTGTGGCTACTGATTATTCCCCGTTTAATTTTTCTAGCCACTTTAAGTCACCCTGAACCAAGATATACTGTTGAATATTTTCCTTTAATGATTAGTGCCTCGGCTATAGCAGTTATTACATTAGCAAATAAGTGTTATAATCATAATAGATAAATAAAAACTATATGAAAATAACTTTCTTGGGTGCCGCCGGCGGTGTTACTGGTTCTAAACATTTAGTTGAAACTAGTGGCAAAAAAATATTGTTAGACTGTGGTTCTTTTCAGGGGCGTCGCGAAGAGTCTAATAAAGCCAATTCTACCTTACCATCAGAAACTCATCAACTTGATGCCGTAATTTTATCACATGCTCACGCTGATCATTGTTGTTCCCTGCCATTACTAGTTAAAAATGGATATAACAAAAAAATATACGCTACTGCTGCCACAATCGATATTGCTCATTTGATAATGTTAGATGCTGCTAAGATACAAGAAAATGATTATGAGCATTTAAAAAAATATCATGTGCCGGGAATTTTACCGCCTGTTTATTCCGAAGATGATGTCGAAAAAACTTACCGTTTATTCTCCGAGATTCCTTATTACCAAAATTTACCAGAGTGGCATAATTTAGGTAAAAATCTTGATTTTAAATTTTATAACGCTGGCCATATTTTAGGCTCAGCTATTACAGTAATTAAATCTGACGATAAAACACTGGCCTACACTGGTGATTTAGGAAATACTAACGTGCCGATTCTCCCTAATCCAGAACATATTACCGAATCAATTGATGCTTTAATTAGTGAGTGCACTTATGGCGATAGAAATCATTTACCAATTAAAGAAGCTTACGATTTTTTAAAAAAGATTGTAAATGAGGCGGTTACTAACAAAAGTAGAATCATTGTTCCCGCTTTTGCCTTAGGCAGAACCCAAGAATTGATTTACATGCTTCATAAACTACATAATGATGGCGAAATTCCCGTTATTCCAATTTATTTAGATAGCCCATTAGGCAACGAAATTACTGAAGTTTTTACTAAACACAGTGCTGATTTTGATAAACAAACTTGGCAAGATTTTATAAATAATAATGAATCGCCGTTTGCCTTTGAAAAATTAAATTATGTGAAGACGGTTACTGAGTCTAAAATGTTAGCCGAAAAACTTGGCCCACTAATGATTATCGCTTCCTCTGGCATGTTAGAAGGTGGCCGAATCTTACACCACCTGAAAAATAATATTGGCAACCCTCATTCAATAATTTTACTAACTGGCTATCAAGCCGAAAATACTTTAGGTTATAAGTTACAAACTGGCGAAAAACAAGTACGTATCTATGGCGAACAATTTGAAGTTAGAGCCCAAATCCTTAGTTTAGATGAACTTAGTGCTCATGCCGATCAAACTGGCCTATTAAATTATATATCCAGTATTAAGGGCTTGAAAAAGCTATTCCTAGTTCACGCTGAACATGAATCAGCCAATATTTTTTCTGAGTTAATTAAGAAAGACAAGCCGGATTTAGAAATAATTATCCCTAAGCTCGGTGAAAGCTTTGAAGTTTAACCAAAGAAAAAAAGGATTAGTGTTGCACTAATCCTTTTTTTGTTTTTGTTTTTTTAAGCGGCGATGTCTTCGGACAAAAATACTTGTCCAAAAATATTTGCCTCATTTTTTTCGTAAAGAAAGTTAATTGCTTCTAGAATTTCTTTTTCAGAATAATTTTCCGACATCAAAGCAATATTTACGCCCAGACCTTTAATTTCTCTTTTTAGTCTTTTGACGTCTTGCTCAATATTACCGGATGAAGATAAAACAAATGAAGTTTTGTCACACAAACAGTCAGGAATAATAATTTTAAATATAGAGTTTGGATTACAATCAACTACCACATCTGGTCGGCCATAATCAAACAAAATATCAGAAGCACATTTTTGGGTAATTTCTTCCGGGCTAACTAAATCTACAATTACTTGGTTTACTGAAAATTTTCGATAATCACCACATTTTGCAATACTTAAAGGAATTAAAAACATGTTGGACATTTTCAAGACGTTGCGAGAGGCAGCTGAACCAAATTGATCCAATACTCCATTTACCAAAACTCTAATTTTCTTCATTGCTACTTTTATTTAAATGTTAATAATACTGTTTTATTCTAAAAATAAACTACCAGATGATTAAAAAATGGTCAATAGCTAAATAAAAAACCAGCTAATATATAGCTGGTTTTTTGAAATAATAATTATTTATTTAAGTTTATTAACAACTTTTCTCGTCATTGGTCCAAATAAGCCAGAGGCTGGGGTAATTTTGTTGGCCTTTTGGAACTTAATTAAAGCGGCTTTAGTGGCTGGGCCAAAATTAGTAGTTTCTTTACCCTTAGAACCAGCACCAGTCTTAGCAATAATATAACCTTTAGCGTTTAAGAGTTTTTGAAGCTCTTTAACATCCGCACTAGCAGAATTTAATTTTAGATCTTTATTGAAGGTGAAAGGTTTGGTTATTGGTTTGGTTATTGGTTTAGTTATTGGTTTGGCTGGAGTACTAATGACTACTGGGGTAGTTGGAGTGGTAATTACAACTGGCGTAGTTGTTTTGTTTGTAGTTGTTTTAACAGTTAACTCGGCTCTGTTAACATAAACATTGGCAAAGGTTAATTGGATGTTATTTTTATTGTCACCAGTTAAACTAACCGTTTTGGTTTCTCCTTTCTTTAGAGTAATAGTTTGAGGAGTAGAAGCAATAGTTAAAGTGA
>Ga0302292_1000428_pt1 | contig 29609 bp, 19 predicted proteins | sample III_Fen_N2_1_FD_194553 | JGI IMG/M metagenome (GOLD analysis project Ga0302292, IMG submission 194553) | Peat permafrost microbial communities from Stordalen Mire near Abisko, Sweden - III_Fen_N2_1 | ecosystem: Environmental > Terrestrial > Soil > Wetlands > Permafrost | place: Sweden: Abisko...
ACAAGCTATACTCAAAAAATCTTTCTTCTGCTGGAACAGCATGGATAAAGGTAGATGATATAGCTCAATCAGGATTTGCATCAATTGCAGTTTATGGATCTACTGCTTATGCTTACAAAACCAGTGATTACAAGCTATATTCAAAAGATCTTTCTTCCGCTGGAACAGCATGGGTAGCAGACACAAACACAGCAACATCTGGCATTACATCAATTGCAGTTTATGGATCTACTGCTTACGGTTACAAAGACAGTGATTACAAGCTATACTCAAAAAATCTTTCTTCTGCTGGAACAGCATGGATAAAGGTAGATGATATAGCTCAATCAGGATTTGCATCAATTGCTATAAAATAAAATCCTAAAAACAGGATTCCGACTCTCAAAAAGAGTCGGTTTTTTAATTAACAAAAAAACAAGATTATTTCTAATCTTGTTTTTTTGTTAATTATTCATAAATCCAGGAATCCAAGTAAGACAATTATATTTACCAGAACCAATATAATAAATTTCATGAGAATAATCATATTCAGCACAATATCCTTTATATTTTAATTTAGTATCTGTATAATCAGCAACTTTAGATTCTAGATTAGTTTGATTACCAGCATCACAAGTATCATCCGTGTTTACAACAACACCATGTGTTGAATTATAACAAACACTAGAAGGAGCATCACTTCCAATACCAATATATTGTTGTCTAGGATTTACAAGATCTTTATAATTAACTTTTTTATAATAACAATCTTGTTTATCATCAATTTTTATATAATTATTTTCACCACTATTTTTATATGGCACAGTAATACCACTATTAATATTCTTAAAATAATCTCTAGGAGTAAGATCTTTGAATTGAGAATATTTCAAGAAACCAGTAGCAGGAACCGTTAAGCCATAAATATCATATTTATCACTAAAATTAAAAGGAGAATCAGTTTCAGGATAAGACTTACAAATAACATTACTCTTTACAGCTAAATTCTTTAAGAAATCATTAGAACCAGCAGAATTATTATGCCACCAATAAACCTTACTATTATTAGTACTAACATCTCTATTAATACTAGCCCTCTGTGGAATTGCCATACCAGAAAAATCCTCATCAGACCAATTACCTTCCAAATTACCAAGATAAAAACCAGTATTAAGATCAACCCAACCATTACCAGTTTGACCACCCAAACACTTATTATCTTGAGATAATCTTTTACAAGTAGCAGAAATATTATTTGCAGTACTATTAATACTAGGATCAAAATCTTTTTTAATAGGAGAACCATCATTATCAAAAGTCGCCCATTCCGCACATTCCCTATCACGACTAACCTTAATAATAAGATTAGAATCCTTCTGACTATCACCACCAGAATTATCACCAGTAATAGCTGCAACAGCAATACCGTTTTTAACACCAGCATAAGTTAACTTAGAAGAAAACTTTAATAAAGGATTACTAGTATCATCAAATAAAGCACAACCAGATTCACGAGAAACCTTACCATTACATCCAGTACTATTAATCTTACTATTATTAATATAAGAATAAATATTGTTACCAATACAAACACCACCAAAACCACAATCCTTATCAAAAATACAAGGATCGTTTAATTTATTAACTTTAGTCTGACCAGCTTTAGCCTTACAATACTTAGCACCATTAACATCATCCGTAGTACAAACACCATTAACCCCACAATCATTATCACTCGCGCATTCATAACCATTCAAATCCCCTTCAACACACTTCTTTTCAGTCGGTTCAACAAAGTTAGTACAATCATATTCATTACAAATACCAACAGAACCATTATAATCTCTTATATAATCAGAAGATTCAACAACATTATCACCATCATCAGAACATCCCTTTGTAGAATTAACTTTAAACCAACCAACAACAGCCCAAGGAGCACCACAAGGAGCACCAGAACAATCAGAAACACTATCACAATAATCACCAACCTTAGCACCACTCTGACAAACATTAAATTCAAAAGATTTATTAGAGAATTGATCTATAACACCAGGATTCTCATCATAACCATAAGGCTTACAATAAGGATTATTACTAGCAGAATCACATTTAGTATTTGTTCTCTCTAACACACAAGACCCACTACTACAAAAAGAATCTTCACTACAAAGAACACTTGGATTATCACTACATGTTCCATTATAAATATAATAAGTAGTTTGTTTAGGTCTTGTTGTAATTGTAGTACCACTAAGTTCAAAAGATCTTCTTACAACAACAGGATCTTCTTTATAAACACAATCAGAAGATTTAACTATTTTATAAGAACTAGGAGCTGTTTTTGCAGCTTTTATAGAAACAGCATCTGTTTTAGTTCCTAAAACATCATCATAATAACAACCTTCACTAGAAACAACTTTATTTTTTGTATCATATTTAAACCAACCAGTTTGAAGTTCAGAATTATTAGTATCAGAATTAACAATACCAACATCAACATTATCTTTATAAACACAAAGTTTCTTAGGGAATTTAAAATTAACATCAGAGCTACTAGAATCTTTAAAAGAATAACATCCTTCTTCTTCGACTTTACACATAATCGCATCATAAACACCAGTAGTTGCATAATTACCAGAAGCTTTAAATTTATCAGGATCTACAACAAAATAAGCAGTAGAAAAATCAAAATCACGAGAATTATATCTATCTTCGTTTCTACCAACAGCTACACAACCCTTATATTTTGCATCACAAGAATATCTACTATCAATAATATAATAACCCAATTCATCAGCAGCAACACTATAATTATCCTTATAATCACTATAAGAATCAAAAGCAGCTTTAGAACTAAAGAATTTATTATAAACTCTTAGATCGTCAATGCTTCCCTTAAAACCATTACCTATTTTAAATAAAGAAGTTGTATCACCAGAATAATTAAACACAATATTACTTGTAATGTTTTTAGAAGCCACAACCTCACCATTAACATAAATTTTAACAGCATCACCATCATAAGTACAAAGAACATTTTGCCATTTATTAAGAGATAATTTATATGTATCAGATGTTAATGTTTTATTATTATCATTATTAAATTTACATTGAATCTGACCATCAGGAAGAATTGATAAATCATAATATTTATCAAAAGAAACTATAGACCCAGGGAAAGAAGTTGGTCTCACCCAAGAATAAATAGAAATATTAGAAGTAGCTTTTATTAAAGAATTATTAATAACTTCTGAGATATTATTAGAACCACCAAACAAAGCTGCTCCAGAAGAAACACCATCTTTAGAATAAACAACATTATTATTGTTAGTAATCACAACAGAAGAAAGATCGTCTTTAGCAATATTATTTTTATCATCAAAAGTATAATAAGCAACAACACCAGAATAATCTATATCTTGATTAAATTGTTGCGTCTGATAACTCTTTGAATTTTTTGTATCATAAAGAGCCTCACATCCCATCTTGTCAGCATTACATAAATTCAAATCATTAAACACATAAAACTCATCATTATCATAAGAGTCAATATATTCATCACAACCAATCATTTGACCCAATTGTAATCTATAACCATTAGTAGTATAGAAACAAGAACCACTTTTTACACTCACATTAGCAGGATCATTAGGATTATTATAACAATCATCATCACTCTCACAAGAAGAGCTCTTATTATCACCCCATCTACAAATTTTATTAGGATAAGCACAAGTATCAGCAGCGTTTCCACAATCAGCTGCAATAGTAGCATCAGTACAAACAGCACCGGCATTAGTACCAGTTAAACAAACTTTATCTGGCACCATTTTACAAAAACCATTTTTAACACCTTCCTCATTACAAACACCAGTAGGATTGTCTATAGAATTATCACAACTTACAGGAGTTTTCCAAGTATCTTTAATAACATAAACAGAAGAAGATTTCTCCACTGATATATAATCAACAAATAAATTAGCAGCTCCACCACCAGAGACTATTCCACCATTAACAATTTGAATAGAATTTGAAACCGTACTCAAATCAGAAGATGAGAAAATATCAAAACCAATAAACTGCCAATCATTACTTACCTGTTTTGTAGCAGTAAAAGTACCAACTTTAAGTTGAATAGAAGATAAAGCGCCCGTTGATGAATCATTTTTAGCATACAATCTAAGCTTATAAAGAGCTTTTTCAGTAGGATCAATAATATCTGGTACAACAATTTTTGATATAGAACTAGAAGAAGGAATTTTAACAGAATGTTCATTAACAAAGATAGATTCTACAGATATAGTAGGAGAAACTGTACCATTTTTCCAACCATCATCACCATCTTCAAAACTATCAGTAAACAAACTTTCTGATGATATTGAAGTACCATTATATTCTCTACAATTCAAAGCATCACTAGAACATACCGTAGACTCAGGAATATAAATACCTATATTACAAGTACTAACAGTAGTATTGTTAGACAAGGTTGTAGTAACATATCTTAAATCCGGAGACAAATAAGAAATTTTATCACAACTAGTTTTAGAAATAGTATCTTGATAAGGAACAATAGAATAATAAGAACAATTCTCATCAGAAGCATAAATAACTTCACTAATATTTGCATAGTAAAGAATATAATCTCCATTAGTTGTACCTATAGCAGAAGTAGAATTACTAGGACCATGAAATTCTCTACAATCAGGATTATGATTTTGCTTCTTATATTCAGTTTCATTACAAACATCAAAAGAATCAGAAATAGTAGTAGCTGGAGCATAAACATCATCATAATAACCACAAACATTTCCATTTCCACAATCAGAATCTACATAACATTTAGATTTATCATTACTACAAGCTTTTGTCCTAAGTAATCTATAAACATTTAATTTATAACCAGAAGTTTCAGAACCAGTATATGTAAAATAATCAGCATATTGAGCTTTTGCCTTAACACAAGTACCAGTAGCACAATCAGCATCTGCTTTACAAACTTTTGTTTTATCTGCAGAACAAATTCCCATATCATCGTTTTCTCTTACACAAGCTCTTACAGAAGAAAAATATTCATTTGCATCTGTAGATAAGTTTTTATATTGAGAACATCCAGATTCTCCAGAAGAACAAGATTTAGCAGTTGTAGCTATAAAAGATTGAAAAGTAGCACCAGCAGTAGGATTATAAGAAGGTCCAGATTCTTTATATAACTGATAACCCTTACATTCAGCTGTACAATAATTGTTTTCATTTGGCTTACCAGGCAACCAATAATCAGAGTTATCTTTCTTTTCATATTTTCTACAACCAACATCTTTTTTATCACAAGCTTTTATAAAATTGCTACAAAAAATCTGATCTTTGTTAGAAGATGAAGAATAACAATTAGCATAATCAGGCGCCTTTTTTAAATAATTAATTTTAGAATCTTCGTACAAAGCATAAGTGGTAGCCTTACCACCTTCTTGCAAAGCAATTGCATCAAAAACAACAACTATAGGATCAGAACTTAAAGACACAACATTAGATAAAACAGGAATAACATCTAAATAATATGTATCAAGACTTGTTTTAAAAGAAACTGTTTTTCTTGTCCAAGTAGAAGATATAAAAGTATTAACATATCTTAAAGAATCTATATCAATAATATTATTATTAGTAGCAGAAACACAAGAACCAACAACAGTACCACAATCAGCATCTGTATTACAAATAGAACCAATAGATAAATTACTACTTATAGACGAACAAACTTTTTTTACTAAAGCTTTTTTTGATTGATCATATTCCTTAATATTTACAAAAGCTCCTTGTGAATATTTAGAAATACTATCTGCAGAAAAATTAGTATTATAACCTAAAATATAATAACTTAATGTGTATGTTTTATTTGGCTCAACATCAACAAAATAATCTTTATTTAAACTATAACCAGTATAAGAAGACAAAGAAGAATCTTTTGTTCTTCTTATAACAAGAGAATTGTAACCATTATAAACAGGAATAGAATCGTTTACTGTTTGTAAATTAATATAATCAGAAGAAGGATTTACATTATGAGTAGTCCAAAATAATGCTTCCTTAGTATTAGTAGAAAGATCAGAAGAAAGTTTATACTCTTCAAAACTTGAATTCTTAATTAAATTAGCAGAATCTCTTCTTATAAAAGCTGTACAACCCTCTTGAGTTGAATCACAAGCAACAGTTTTATTGTTTAAAAATATTTTATCAGCGTCTTCATAGCTCCAATCAGTAGATGCAGGGCCAGTTTTACTTAAACTATATGATCTACACCCATTATTACTTTGATCACAAACAGATTTATCTGTAGTATTAGAAATAAAACCCAAAGTAGTTTTTGTACCACCCATAGTATATGTATATTTAGCACATCCAACATTTTGATTTGAACAAGAATCTGCAGACAAATCAAATCTCCAAATATTTTTTTCTCTTAAACAATATCCATAAGAAAGACATTCCCCACTATCTTTTTCGGATAAACAAGTAGACACATCGGGACATGATTCATATCTAATATTAGACTGAGATTGTTTTTCAGTAACATAAAGAAGTGATCCGTTTTTAACACCAGATTCACACATATACTTTGGATCTTTTAATATCCAATTAGGATTTACCAAATGACAAAAAGGATCATTTTTAGAACTATAAGTATTAGAAAGTGGGTCACAAACAGAATAACCAGTTAATATTCTATTTAGAGTAACATCTTTCAAAACTGATCTTTCTCTATGACAAGCAATTTGTTCATCATTTATAATTGGGCAATTATCTTTATTTGTTTCACTAACATCATCATAAATAAGACCGTTTGAACAAGGAATTTGTCCAGCTATACACAAAGCGGCAAGCTCCATGCCAACAGGCAAAACTCTAGCTTTTCTAAGTTTTTGTATATTAGTTAAAGTAAGACCTGTTTTATAATTATCTAATTCTTTAGGATGAGCGGTATCAGTCTTAAAATCAATTCTAGCAACTTTCATGTTTCCATTTAATTTACCAGAATCAACAGCATCCTTTATAGACATTTTAGCTTTTATAACATCTAAAAATTTTTGATCTAAAACCTCACATTCTGAATCAAACTTAATAGAACAAGAAGCTGAATAATTCTCAAGTAAATTATAGCTAGAAATATTTGCAGATGGTTGCTCTAAATCAGGATAAGAAGATGTAATTTCAGTTTGTACAGTCTTATCTTTTACTGTAGCCGTCACAGAAGAGTCTTTTGATAAATCAGCAAAAGGATCTGTTTCTGGGTTTACAACTATTTCTACAGCCTTAGCATTAGCCGAACAACTAACACTTGCTCCCCCGCCAGTACCAGAACAAACCCAAGAAAATATACTATCTTCTAAACTAACAACTCCAGGAACACCAGAAACACAAAGCTTTGTTGGAACTTCCAATAAATCAGTTTTATAAGCAAAACATACTCCATTTACCTGACTATCTTGATCTAAAGAAAATTTAACAGAACAATTAATATTAGTTCCACCATTTTGACCAGAACAAGTCCAATTCCATACTTTAGCAGTGTTTAATTTAGGATCACCAGAAGACAAAGTTCCGGATAAACAAAATTGACCACTTCTATTGTTGCTTGTAATACGACTATCTGACAAAACACCAGCAGACGTTCCTTTTAAAGAAGTAAAACCAGTAGCAGGACCACACACAGCATTTGCAGGAGAAACACCATTAATAGCATAGTCTAAACCGTTTTCACAAACATCTTTTGTCCAACACTTATTAGAAACACTGCCAGTAAACTTAGGGCAAGCAGAAGCTACTGATCCTGATTTAGATATACAAGAATAATAATCAAACAAAGAACTATTAGAATATATATCCGACATACAACAAGAACCACTACCATAAATAGCAGAACATTGAGAATCTTTAGAACATGATGCTGGAGATGAATATGGACTTATTCTAGCATTGGAATAATTAAAACAAGATAAGAAATAAAAAAATATAAAAATAAAGGATATTTTTCTTAATATTTCAAAATTTTTATATTTTAATACTTTCATTTTATAAATTTAATTTTATTATTTAAGGTTTAGGCTGACAAGTCCCATAAGTAATCGCTCCATATACATCATAAAGACCAGCTCTACGTTCACAATAACATGTTTTACATTGACCATTATAAAATTTACCATCCAAAACACAAACCACACCAACTTCTTGAGTCCCTGGCACAGAACAAGTACTTGTTGTCACAACAGTAGTAGTTGTAGTTGTTCCACTAGGAGTAACTGTTACGATTGTTGTTGTACCATTAGTATGATTAGTTGCAGTTTCTTTAGTACCATCATCTTTTGTAATAGAAACAGGAGTTTCATAAGGCACACTATCAGCAGCAGTACTAATAGCATCTGGCTGATCTTTTACATCATCTAAAGCACTTAAATCAGCATCAACATCTTCTGTTGGAAAAGCTCTAACAAACAAACCTTCCATAAGTTTTTTTGATCCCTCACTAAGAAGAGTTGTAAGAAATATCTTAATAGCATCTTGAACAATTTTTCCAGATGGATTAAGCATTTGAGCACCAGTATTTAAAGCTTGATTAAGATTATTTTGAATCATACTAGGTGGCGTTTCTACTTCACCACTAATATTAGACACCTTACCTTTAAAATCACTCTTAGAAAAATTAATATCTAAAATATTTTGTTGAGCCTTAAGTTCTGCAGCATTTTTTTCTTGTTCTTGGCTAACAAAAGCCTTATTATCTTGTAATTGCTTATAACTTAAAGCAGAAACATTGTTTATAGCATTTTTAACACAAACATTAATTAAATCTTTTTTGATATCTAATATCTTAGAATCATTAGATAATAAAGCATTAGTAGTAGGCCCATTATTCTTTCTCAATCCAACGTAATAAAAAACACCGTTATCTTTCATAAACATTAATGTTCTAGGTTCTGTTAAACTATCAACAAACATTGTGCCAGAAGAATCCTCGTTTCCAAAACTTCCAAGCTTAATCATTAAACCTTTAAAATCACTTTTATAAGACCTCTTCGAATTCATTTTAGCTACGGCATCATTACCTTTTTCGGAACTAACTTTTCCATCTGCACCTTCTATATTTACACAATCAGAAACATTTATTGCTCCACCTGATACATTAGTACAATTTATAAGGGCTTGTTCAAATGGATCAAAAAAAGTAATTTTAGATTTAATATAATTTAAAAACATCTCACCATTACCAGTGTATTTTAAATTATCATCTGAAATACCTGCTGTTGAAAGCAAGGCCGCTCTTAAAACTTTTTTATATAATTCTGAATCAGATTTTCCTAATACTTTTTCTGGATTTGCATTCCAATATTTTTCTTTAAAATTTACATCATATGCAGAATAAAAATCTGTAGCATTTTTTGAATAACTTGAAGTTAATAAAGAATCTACTATATCAGTACATCCTGTTTCTACTAATTTATCTTGAACTTTCTGTTTTGGAATTTCTCCAAATTGAATCAATCCCTTAAAAGTATCACTCACCTTTTTTAAGAAACAATTCTTATATTGAGTTAAAAACTTTTTTTTCTTTGCATTGTCTGGAACAAAAACACCACTTGAATCTTTTTCTGGTAACAAATAAGACACACAAGTACCACCAACAACATCTGTCATGCCTTTGTCTGTTACATTTACATTCAAATTAAGATCTAAATCAAGATTTGTATAACAATTTTGTATTTTGTTTGCATCTTTAAATTCTGATAACTTACAAAAACGAGAACCAGTAACACTATTACCTTCTTCTACACATTTTCCAGAGACTCCATCATATTTATTACAAACCTTAGAAGTTGCTTGATAACTTACACATTTAGGATTTATATCTTTTTGTTTATAATAAGTAGCTTTTTTAACAAAATATGACGCTCTAGCTTCTCTAGAGTCTAAACTAGAAGTGTTGTACAAATAATATCCTTTTAATCCTTCATAAGTAAAACTAGAAAGAGCCCCAGCACTATTATAAACAGCATCTGCCGCAGTATCAGCAACAGCACTAACACCAGAAACAGCATTATTTACAAGACCATCAGCTATAACATTTCCAAAAGAATCAAAAGTACTTTCTGGATTAGAAACCCCAGCTATAGAAACTGGCATAAATTCATTGAAACAATCTGCAGCAAATGTTTTTCTTAAAGCAGTAGAAACGTTTTCAAAACTTTGATTAACAGCATCAACAAATTTAGACAAAGTACATGTAGGAGCATCTAATTTTTTAGATCCTTTTTGTTCTGGAATTATATTTAAAAGAAGACTAAACTTCCAACTCAAATCTGCATTAAGTGGTTTACAAACATCAAAACCAGTAGCAGCAACAATTTGATCAAGATAATCCCCAGTAACTTGATCAGCTATTTGAGACAACATATCCTCTAATGGAAATTGAAAAGTTAAAGGTTGAGTTCCTTTACCACCAGAAGCAACAGCAGTAACAGTAGTCATAGCTAAACTCTGAGCGAATTTATTAAGAGCAGTAGAAATACCAGCACTCATAACATCCTCACCAACTTTTAAAATCATTCCGCTTATGTCTTTTGTTATATTCCATATGTTTTGAGGAATATCAGCAGTAAGCATAGCACTAACTTGAGACACTGGAACTAAAATTTGAGACAAAAGAAATGAAAACAAAAGAAATGAAGAAATAATTTTTCTTCCTAATAAACCGTTTTTGTTTGTTTTTTGAGACATTTTTTTGGAGATATAAAAATTAATATTCCATAGAATTATAGCACAAAAACAAACAACAATTACTGTGGAAAAATAAAAAAATAGAAACCTATTTATTTCTATTTTTTTATTTTGTATTTTTTCCCTCTTTTTGCTTACTCCCCTAAAACGGTTAATTTTAATTCCCCTGTTTTAAATTGAGACAATAAAGACTCATCAGCAATATTAGAATCTAATAATAATTTTTTAACATCAACCTCATTCATTTCTTTTATAGTAGAAATTTGAGCTGCTGTAAATTGAGGTAATTTAGATTTTAAAATAGCTTTGTAATTACTAGTAGTGCCAGTAATATTTGTATTTGTTGTTGTAGTGTTAGAAGTTGTAGCAGAGTCTTTAGAAGCAACAGTACCTTCATACAATTGAGACATAAGAGACTTAACATCTTCATCACTCATACTAGCAAGCATAGGTTTTAAATTTTCTGGAATTATTTTTTCAAGTTCAATTCTAGCCTGTTTTACATCCATCTTACTAACATCTAAAGCATTAACTGTATTTTTAGAATTATCAACAACAGTATTAGCTTCTACCGTTGAAGCAGAACAATCTTTTCCAGTAGAACAATTAGGATCAGTTCCTGCTTTTACTTCATCATAATCAGAAAGACCATCACCATCACTATCCTTTAAAAAAGCTGATGTTTTAAAAACATTAATCTCATCATAATCAGAAAGACCATCACCATCAGTATCTATATTTTTTGAAGCAACATCAGTAGGATTAGATATTGTTGTAGTATTATTTTTTACAACACCAGAAGAAGTGTCATCTTTAATTTTTCCTTCCGCTTTCAATTTATCATAAGTATCATACACATTAGTTATTGCATCTTTTTCTTCATCAATAAAAGGTTTTTTAAGTGTTTGTTTAGTATTAGAAAAACCAAGCACAACAGAACACAAACCAATAAAAATTAAAAATAAAATCAAAACTCTATTTCTTTTTTGTTCATCATGTTTAAAATCATTATAAAAATCAACAAAGTATTTTTTAATATCCATTTTTTTATTTTTAGTTTTTGTTTTTTAGTTTTTAGTTTTAATTTCTTTCTCTATTTTGCTAAAATTATACCACAATTTAAGCCAATCTTCCAAGCTTAAGTCTTGAGCTCTTGTCTTATCTGATAGTTCTGATTTTATCAACAAATCCTTAATAATGCTTTTATCTTTTCTATAAACAGAACTTATATTATGATAAAGCATTTTTCTTTTATTAGAAAAACCTGATTTAATAAATCTAAAAAATTTATCAACTTCTTTTTTGTCAGAAATTAATAATTTACTTTTTCTAGATAATCTAATAATAGCCGATTCAACAGCTGGCATTGGATAAAAACATTCTCTAGAAACTAAAAACAAAATAGAAGGAGTAGAATAAAATTTAGCAGAAAGAGAAAGAACGGTATCATCACCTGCTTTAGCACAAATTCTCTGTGCAACTTCTTTTTGAATCATAATAACAATCTCACTTGGAGAATAATTTATTTCAAGTAATATTCTAATAATATGAGAAGTAATAGAGTAAGGAATATTAGCAACAACAAAATACTCTTCCCCGTTAAAATAATCCTTTACTTCTTGAATTAATAAATTTTTGTCTTCTAATTTTGTATCATATTGCAAATTCAAAGCATCTTCTAAAACAACTTTTAATTTACCATCAGACTCTTCTTCTATTTTTTTAAGACCTCCCATAAGTTGATCATCTTTTTCAATAAGAAAAACCTTATCAGCAATATCAACAAGTCTATTAGTTAAAACACCAAAACCACCACCAATTTCCAAAATATTTAATTTTTTTATTTTTCTTTCTTTTTTTATTTCTAGAACATTATCAATAATATCTTCAAGGACAAACTCATCAATTAAAAAATTCTGCCCCATTAATTTATTAGGAATAATATTGTTTAACTTACAAAGCTCAAGCGTCTGTTCTAATAATGTCATTTGTTATTTTTTAGTTTTTCTCTTTTTTAGTTTTTCTATTTTTTATCATTTAGTCTATTATACATTCTTTATTGACAAAATCAACAAAAATTTGTTATAATTTCCAACTGTATTACGCAATTTAGGTCCTTAGCTCAGTTGGTAGAGCAACAGCCTCTTAAGCTGATGGTCGCGGGTTCGACTCCCGCAGGGCCTACCAAAAACAAAAACAACTCCAAAAAGAGTTGCTTTTTTATTAAAAATATGGTTAAATATGCAAACAATCAAACAAGGGGGCAGTATGAAAAAAGAAAAACCTTTGAAATATTCTTCAGAAGGCATACCATTCCCTCCGAATATGGGAATGAACGAAAAGGATGAATATTTTATATTTTATGATTCGAAACGAGAATTTACAGAAAAAAACAAAAAACCTAGAGCTTTTCTTCATAAAATAAATAAGACTTTAACTTTTTATAGTAGAGATGATGAGAACTGGAAAACTATTGATTTTTCTAGTGTCGTCAACGGAATAGAAAAAACATTATTTGAAATAGAAAATCATCTGGATACAAGAAAAAAAATAAGCGAAGAAATGATGGCCGAAAATAAATTAAAGATATCTCCATTTTTAACAAATCTATCAGACATATTCACAGTAATGAGTGTTTGTTTTTGCTACACTCACTACAAAATATATATGTCCCAATGGAAAAAATAGACCCAAACTAATAAAATTAGTTATGGGTCTTTTTAATTTATATTAAGCAGCTAATATTTCTCTAGATTTCTCTAATAATTCTTTTTTATATTTTTTCATAGCATCAGAATCTTTCTCATCTATTTTTATATTCTCAAAAAATTCTTTAAAATCATTTCTTGATCTTGCAGTCTGATATTCTTTTATTATTTCTTCTATTTTAGAATATTGCTCTTCAAAATCTTTTTCCGCTCCTAGAAAAGTTTTAGTACTATCTATAGTTCTTAAATTAATTTCTTCAATAAAAAAAGTTATAAAATCTTTTAAATTAGTATTTTCTCTTTCTATTCTAGTGTTTATAGAATCATCTCTTTTATCTATTTGAGACTCATAAGCCTTATCTAAAACATCTTTATATTCTTCTAATTTTCCAATATATCTATTTTTAATTTTTTCAGATAATTTTTGTATTCCTAAATTAATAACATCTCTATATTTTTTTATAAAATTTATTTCTGACTCAGTTCCTTTTTTTGCATCATTAAAATCTCTAATCGCATTTTCCATTGCGAAACTTATGTCATTTATGTTTTTAATTTTCTCTCCAGATTTTGATTCGTTTAATCTATTCTCTTCTAACATTTCACTAATCTCGTTTATAGCTCTTGGAATCAGATTAGTAGATTCAATATCTTTTTCTTTTAGTTCTTTTCTTTCTTCTATGTTAACAATTTTACCATCCAAAGTTCCTGTTGACATATGTCTTTATTAATTATTAACTTTTTAATTTATTTAATATTTCTTGATATTTTAACTTATCTTCTTGATCTTGTGATAATTTTTCATTTACATTATTTACAAAATTATCATTATCTTTTTTAATCTTATCTATTATTAAAACATTTTTTTGTTTTTCTATTTCTAACAAATGATCATTAAAATATTCTGCTATTTTTTGATTTGCTGTGTTTTCTTCTTTTATATTATTAATATCCTCTTCTATAAATTCTAAATCAATTAAAATAAATCTTAAAAAACTTAAGATAGATTCTTCTCCTTTTTCTTCAACTATTTTGTTCAAATAATTAGAATCTATATTTAATTTTTCAATAAAAACCCTATTGTTTAAAGATAGTGTAAATTTTGCTAATTCAAACTCACTAATTCTTTTTAATATATCTAATATTTCTTGATTCATATAATTATCCCGTTTTTATTAATAGATATAACCCAATATTCTCCAATCATTAATAGGTATTTCTCTTTTATCAACAATTCCCCATCCCTTATAATTCATTTCTGAAATAATTATACTATCATCATTAACTTCTTCAACATAAGCAACGTGACCATATAAAGCATTTTCTTTTGTAACAACAATAGCTCCAACAACAGCTTTCTTACCAATTTCATAACCAAATTTTTGAGCATTAAGAAGCCAACTCTTAGCATGCCCAGCCCAAGGAACAAACCTTCTAGTAGCAACATACCAAGTACATTGACCATAAGGAAACTTATGAGCCCTTAAATCACTATCATCTTCAACTTGATTAATTTTTGGATAAAGAATATTTGTTGTAGTTTTTTTTATGACAGTCGGCCTAGAAGCAACCGTAGAATATTTTGGAATATTAGTTGTAGGAATAATAAGAGCCTGACCAAGTCTCAAAACATCACCTCTTATAAAATTATATTGTCTAATTTTTTCTAAAGAAATTTTATATTTAATAGATAAATCAAGAAGAGTATCACCATACTCAACCTTATGACTCAAACCAGTAAATGGTAATATTGAAAGTTTTTGACCAACCTTTAATACATCTGTATCTTTCATTTTATTTTCATATAAAACAGTGTCTTTACTAACACCAAAACTTTTAGCAATTCCCGCTGTAGTATCACCACTCTTAACAACATAAATAACCTTTGACGCAAATCTAGAATCTTCACTATTATCAATAACAATATCAGTGCCATCACCAATAGAAGAACCCGCATAATTCATTATTTGTGGCTTAATAACAGAACCATTATCAAAAGTGAAATAGGTTATATCTTCTGGATCAACAGGAATAAAATCTGAATTAGATTCAGAATCAATATCACCCTGAGATATATAGGAACCATTTTTTGAATTATTTTTTTTACCAATAACAGTATTGTCAACAATAACAGAGTTTATATTAGAATTATCTCCAGCAAGAACAAAAAATATACTATTATTAAGTTTTAATTCTTTATCATAAATACTATAAACCTTCACATTGTCTACAATAACCCAAGAAAATATCAATAAAATAATAAAAAACCCAACAATTCTTTTATTAAACAACACAGCAAACATTCTACCAAGCAAGTTTAACTGCAAATTATTTTGAGTAACAATATCTCTTACTAATTTTTTATAAATTTTATACAAAGGAAGAAAAAACACATTAAACAATATTTTTAAGTATAATATGTCTATAAATATAAACCTAAAAAAACCTGCTATTTTATCTAAAAATACAAGTATTTTACTAAAAACATTAAGGAAAAATAATTTAATTTTAATAAAAAAATCAGACATAATTGGTTTTTTCTCTAATATAAAAGAAAATAACAAAAAAAATTACAAGCAAAAGCATTATAACAAAATATTAGAAAAAGTCTAATAAAAACAAGCAAAAAAAGCTAATATAAAACAATTTTGTATTATTTATCTAGAACAAATCTTCATATTTTTTATCAACAACACCCATATCAATGAGTTTTTTAACATTCTGCTTCATTGTGAACATACCATCTTTAGAACCAGTTTGAATAATATTATTAATTTGAGACGTCTTGCCTTCTCTAATAAGATTAGAAACCGCTGGAGTGTTTACCATAATTTCAAAAACAGCAATTCTTCCACCACCAATTTTCGGTATCAATCTTTGAGAAATAACAGCAGATAGTGTCATAGCAAGTTGAGTTCTTATTTGATCTTGAGCAAAAATAGGAAAAACATCCACTATTCTATCTATAGTCTGAGCTGCATCAAAAGTATGTAGTGTTGAAAAAACAAGATGTCCAGATTCAGCAAGTGTTATAGTAGACGCTATTGTTTCAAGATCCCTCATCTCTCCTACCATAATAACGTTTGGATCTTGTCTCAAAATATGTTTTAAAGCCTCCCCATAACTAAAAGTATCTATTCCAAATTGTCTCTGTGTTATTAAGCTTTTTTTAGATTCATAAATAAATTCAATAGGATCTTCTATTGTTATAATATTTTTAGAATGATTTTCATTTATATAATCAATCATAGAAGCAAGCGTAGTAGACTTACCAGAACCAGTAGGACCAGTAACTAAAATTAAACCATTGTTAGAATTAATTAAATCCAAAATAATTGATGGTAGTTTTAAGTCTTCTATTTTAGGAATTTTTTTAGAAACAATACGAGCAACAAAGCAAGGATTATCCCTTTCAAAATAAAGATTAATTCTAAACCTACTTATATTTTTTAAATCATAAGAAATATCAAGCTCTTTATTTTCTAAAAACTTATTGAAACATTCTTCTGATAAAAAAGATTTTATTAAATCAAAAATACTCTCCTTTGTAACAGGAAGATACTCTTCACGAGAAACAAGGTCACCATCAATCCTAAAAACTGGTTTAGACCCAACAACCAAATGAACATCAGACGCACACAATTCATAAGATTCTGTTAAAATCTTATCAAATAAATTATTCATAATAAATTTAAACCTTTTAAATCTAAATAAATTATATCATATTGTGGATAAAAAATCCTATTCGCCAATACACGCAAAAAAAGAAACCATTTACATAAACCAACAAAAACAATAGTATATAGACAGTTAAAACAAAAAACCGCTTAAAGTCGTGCCAAAACAAAAATAAAAAATTCGGGTCAAATCGAATTTTTTTGTTTTTTAATTTTTAATTTTAAATTGTTCTCTATAAAGTTTTCTAAAATAACCAATACCAAACCTATGTGCTTCGTCTCTAATTTGTCTCAAAATATAAAGACTCTTAGCCTGAACAAGTTTAACACCATTATTATCCTGAGGAATATAAACCTCTTCTTCCCTCTTAGCAAGAGAAACTAAGTTTATGGTTTTTAGTTTTTGGTTTTTAGTTTTTAGTTTTTCTATCAATTTTAAAACAGTAGACAACTGTGGCAAACCTCCATCCAAAACTATCAAGTCTGGCAATCCCCATTCTTTTAAATTTTTTTCTGATAGTCTTCTTTCAAGAACTTCTTCCATCATAGCAAAATCATTAGGTTCTCCATTTACTAATTTTAAATTAATATTTTTAATTTTAAATTTCCTATACTCATCTTTAGCTGGTAATCCATTAACAAAAACAGTCATCGAACCAACCGCAAAACTTCCACTAATATTAGAAATATCAAAACATTCAATTCTTTTTGGAATTCTATCAAGACCCAATCTTTCCTTTATTTTTTCCAAATTTTTTCCATTAATCTGATTTTTATTAATAAACTCCATAGCGTTTTTTTCACCAAGCTCAGCAAGGTTTTTCTGCTTTTCGTTACAAGCTTTTTTAACAGATAAAATATTTGGATTCACAACCAAAACACTAGAATCAACATCATATTGAGTAACCAAATTAACACCTTCCAAAGTATCTAAATAATAAGAAGTTATAAATTTTTCAATCAAAATAGATTCATGTTCTCTTGTTTGATCTTCAAAAATAAAACCTTTCAATATATTTTTTAAAATAAAATTTCTTTTACCAAGAAGAACACCGTTTCTAATATTAAACAAATTAACACAAGCCAAATCTGCATATTTAAAAATACTAATAATATCAACACTTTTATTATCAACACTTCTAGCAAATTGTTTATTAGAAATTTTTTCTATAGTAACAATCTTATCTCTATATTGAGCAGCAATTTCATAATTTTTTTTACCAGCAAATTCTTGCATTTTAGAATTTAAATATTCCAAAATAACATCATTTTTACCGTTCAAAAAATTAATTAAATTTTTAATATTTTCTTCATGAATAAAACCATTAGAACCAGAAACACAAATCCCAGAACATTTTTTAATATAATAATTAAAACATGGCGATAAAATTTCATGTCCATTATTTAATTGTCTAGATTTTAAACATTTATAAGGAAATACTTTAGAAATATCATCAAGAATTTTAAGAATATCCTTCTTAGAAGTATATGGCCCAAAATATTTATAACCAACTTCTTCTTTGTTTTTTTTAAATCCTTTATCCGCCGAAGCTTCAGCGAAGGAGGATTCAGTTTTTTTTCTAATAATAGAAACATTAGAGTACTTATCATTTTTGCCTTTACCAATTTTAACAAAACAATATTCACTATTATCTTTTAACAAAACATTATACTTAGGAGAATTTTTTTTAATCAAATTAGATTCTAAAATCAAAGCCTCTTTTTCAGAATTAGTAGAAATGGTTTCAATATCACAAATAGAATCAACTATTAAATGTTTTTTATAAAGCCTATCTTGATTATTCAAAAAATAACTAGAAACCCTATTTTTAAGATTTTTAGCTTTACCAATATAAATAACAACACCATCAACGTCTTTAAAAATATATACACCAGGCGCGGATGGAATTTTTTTTGAATCAAATTTAAACATAAACAAATTTAATAATTTGATATTTTCTACTATTTATGATATACTAAAACCATACAAAGAATCAATCATTACGATTGGTTCTTTTTTCTAACAAATAATTAAAACCCTATGTCTAGTGAAATTAAAGACGCAATAGATTTTATATGTGAAGAAAAACATATTAAATTCGAAAAAATAATGGAAGCAATAAACCAATCTTTAGCAGCTGCTTACAGAAAAGACTATGCAAAAGAAAAAAATTTAAATATAAAAGCGGATTTTAATATTGAAACAGGAAATATAAAAGTTTGGGATTCAAAAACAGTTTGTGAAAACTATGAATTAGACGAAGAAGAAAACGTAATACAACCAGAAAATACACCAGAAGAAGATCTTATAAGATTCAATTCAAAAATACAATTGATGATTAAGGATGCAAGAGAAATAAAGAAAGATGCAAAAATTGGTGATGTTATAGACACAGAATTAGAATCACCTAGCGATTTTGGTAGAGTTGCTGCTCAAACAGCAAAACAAGTTATAATTCAAAAAATAAAAGAAGCTGAAAAAGAATCTATATTAAGTGAATTCCAAGAAAAAGAAAAAACAATCGTAATAGGTGCTATACAAAAAGTTGAAAACGATATGGTTTTTGTTAATTTAGGACATGGTGTTGGAATAGTAAAAAGAGAAGATCAAGTAGAAGGAGAAACTTACACACCTGGAACAAAAATGAAATTCTACGTAAGATCAATAGAAGAATCTCCAAAAGGAATACAAATATTACTTTCAAGATCAAATGCAGAATTTGCAAAACACTTATTTATGCTTGAAATTCCAGAAATAAACGATGGAATAGTAGTTATAAAAAACATAGCAAGAGAAGCTGGATCAAGATCAAAAGTAGCAGTAACAACAGCTCAAGACAACATAGACCCAATAGGATCATGTGTTGGACAAAAAGGAGTTAGAATTAATGCTATTATGAACGAACTTGGAAACGAAAAATTAGACATAATAGAATATGATAAAGATATTAATGTTTATATAGCAAATTCCCTATTACCAGCAAAAATATTAAGCTTAACAGTAGACGAACAAAAGAAAGAAGCTCAAGTAATGGTTTCAAACGACCAATTTTCACTTGCAATAGGTAAAAAAGGACAAAACGTAAGACTAGCTTCAAGATTAACAGGATTTAAAATAAACATAACTCCAGAAAATCAAGACGAAATAAAGCCAAAAGAAAATGTTGCAATAGAAGAAACAGAAGAAATTATTGCTGAATAAAAGAAAAACAGCCAATTTTAAAATTGGCTGTTTTTTAATCATTAATAACAAAACACATGGAAACAGACTACGGTTTTATATACAACGGAAACAGAATAGAGTTATCAAACGAAGAAATAAAATATTACCAAAAAAATACAAATCCTTTAATTATACAAATAAAAAACATAGAAGAAATATCTACCAGAAATTATTTTAAAGAAAATGATTTATTTAAAGACTGGAAAGCATTTGTACCACATTCAACCTATAGAAACGATCAAGGAACAGATATTTTATTTGTTATTTTAGCACCAATATTTTGTCTTTTAGTTTTACCTTTTTTATTTATTTTAGAAAAAATAAATAAAAACAAATTCTCAATAACAATGAGAAATGGTAAAAAAATTATTTTATTAATAGAAACTAAAGATAAAACAAAATTAAAAAATATATTATCAAAATCAGTAAAAAGTACGAGTGACTTGGAAATAGAAGCGGAAGAAAATGAAACAAAAGAAGAAAGAGAAAAATATTTAGAAACATTAAAAAACGAAACCAAAGGAGAAAAAATAATAAGAGAAGAAAGTGAAAAAAACTTTGAAAAAAAGATAAAAAACTTTGTTGTATACGCCATAATATTTTTAATATTATTAGCCATAATACTTGTCATTAAAGAATTAAACCCTATACTAAATATATTTTAGTAATTAAATCCTCTCAAAAAATTTAATTTTAGCTTTATTTGTAAAATTATCAACAATAATAGCTAAACAAGAAAAAGAATAAAACACCCTTTTTATTCTTTTTTTATTTAAATAAATCTCAGCCGTTCTTTCAAGTTTAATTTTTTTAAAATAATCAACCGCGTTTTCCGGATAATTAATATAATCTTTAACCGTCCTCGTTTTCACTTCAACAAAAAACAACTCGTCATCTTTAGAAGCAATAATATCAAGCTCTCCATATTTAGTAGAAAAGTTAGTTTCTACAATTTTATAACCTCTGCTAATCAAAAATTTACAAGCAATTTTTTCACCAAAATCACCAAATATTCTTTTTTCTGTTTTCATAAAAAATAAAATAATAAGTTAATAAAATAAATTTAAATAATAATATTTTTACAGCTTCATGAAGCTCCTTTGGTATTTTAATCGATGCAGAATGCAGCTGTAAAAATATTATTATTTAAATTTATTTCACCACAAAACATTAATTAATTAATTATTAATTAAAAAAATCGGAATTTAATCCGATTTTTTTATAAATTCTTTTCGAGAACAGGAACAACTTGTTTTTTTCTAGACAATATTCCATGTTTATAACTATCTCCATCACTAATTTCAAAAGCATCATGTATAGGATCTTTATCACCAACAACCCAAAAATAACTTCCCTCTTTCATAATGTCTGTAACAACAAGAATAATAGAAAAATAATTTTCTTTATTCTTTAACGCTTCCATTTCAGAAATAATTTCTTCTTTTTTATGTAAAATATCATTAGCATCAATCAATTCAATTTGACCAATACCAACTTTCTTACCATTAAAATTAAAATCTTTAAAATCATTATTAATAATTTGAACAGCTGTTTTAGAAGATATTTCAGCTTTCTTTTTAAATAATTCTATACCATACTCTTTAACATCGTTAATACAACAAATTTTTGATAAAACATCAGCAAATTCTTTATCTTTTTCTGTTGTTGTTGGAGATTTAAAAATAATAGTATCAGATAAAATAGCAGACAAAAGAAGTCCAGCCAAATTTTTATCAATCTCTTTTTTTTCTTCTAAAAATTTTTCTGTAACAATAGATGCTGTACTACCATAAGGCTTAACAGTAACCCAAATAGGACCACTAAGAGAAATGTTAAGTTTATGATGATCAACAATCTCAATAATTTGATCAACTTTCATACCATCAATAGTTTGAGTAGATTCATTATGATCAACTAAAACAAATTTGTCATCCTCCTTAATTTCATTTAATAAAATAGGTGTTTCAATTCCAAATTTATCAAAAATAAAAAACGTTTCACTATTTAACTCTCCTGCTCTAGCAGAAACAAAATCCTCTCCTTTAAATTTAGCGTAAGCATAAGCTGAAACAACTGAATCTGTGTCAGGATTTTTATGTCCAATAACGTAATTCATAACAAAATATTTTAAAAATTAACTATTTATCTTTTCAAAAACAATACCATAATGATGTGATCCCGGAACAAAAACATCTACTTCTTTTAAACATCCAACTTCACGAGCAACTTTTCTTATCTTTCCTAAACCAGTTCTATCGTTTGAAGATGGAGCAATAGTAGAAACAGCTTCATCAGTCCAATCAACAACAATAACTCTTCCACCAGTTTTTATCATACGAGAAATTTCAGTCAAAAATTCTTTCTCTTTATTTGTTTGAAATAAAGTATTCATAATAAAACCAACATCAACAGAACTAGTAGCAATATTAGTAGCATTAAATCTTTCCAAATCAGACCAAATAGTTTTAATGTTTTGCAACCCAGACATATTAGCAAGTTTTTGAAGACTTACAAGAACATCTTTCATAACATCAACAGCATAAATAATTCCAGTATTTGTTATAGTAGATGAAATTTTTCTAACAAAAAAACCAGACCCACAACCATAATCAGCAACAACCATACCTTTTACAAGTTTAGCTTTTTGGATAATCATATCAAGATTTATTTGTGAACTTTCTTGCATATATTTATTTTTTAATTTTTTAATTTATTTTATAAAATTCTTACAAAAACTTTTTCTATGTATTTCACTCAATCCAAATTCTTTAATAGCCGCTATATGTTTCCCTGTTCCATATCCAGCATGATTTTCAAAACCATATTTATCATATTTTTTTGAGGATTCAATCATCAAATCATCTCTATAAACCTTAGCTATAATAGAACTACAAGCAATAGAAAAAACCTTAGAATCCCCTTTTACAATCTTTTCATAAGGAATATTTAAAGAATCAACTTCACAAGTATTATAATCAAAAAGAAAATAATCCGATTTAACCTTTAAATTATCTATCCCTCGCAAAATAGCCAATCTATTTGCTTCTATTATACCATAATTATCAATTTCAACATTAGTAGCTTCCCCAATAGAAAAATCAATAGAAATATCTTTAATAAAACCTACTAGTTCCCTTCTTTTTTTGTCAGAAAGCTTTTTAGAATCATTTATTATTTCAAAAGCTTTTTCGTTTTTTCTATTATTTAATTTCCCCAAATCCAAAATATAACAACAAATAACAATGGGCCCAGCAAGTGGGCCTCTACCAACCTCATCAATTCCACAAACATATTTAAAACCCTTATTAATGAGTTCTTCTTCTATTTTTAATTCCATTTATAATATTCCTTTTTAAAATTATTAAAGCAAATATAAAATATTCTTTAAAAAATGACGCAGACCAAAACAATCTAACAAAAATATGAGCTTGGTTTTTGTTTTCTCCACTTTCAACAATACTTTCTATTTTTTGATGATATTTTAAATTAAGCTTATCAATTTGTTCTGTTAAATTCTCTTTTCTATAAAGATCAATAAGCATTAAAATCTTTCTGTTTATCAAATCATAAAAATCATACCTATCAAATAAATCTTTATAAACATTCAAACCATTAACAGAAACACCCTCTTTTAGAAGTTCGTCTTTAACTTTCTTAAGATTGTTATATCTATTATAAAGATCTTTATGTCTAACATCATCAAAACCAACAAAATCTCTATTTTTATATTTTATAAACATAAAATAATTATTTCACTATCTTAATATATTTTAATTTACCTACTTGAACAATGTTTTCTTTATCAATATCAATAATTTCATTAATATCTGAAACTTTTCTCATGTTTTCATCTTTATCATAAACTTTAACAGCACCTTGCTCAATCATTTTTCTAGCTTCTGTTTTACTAGAACACATGCCAGAATAAACCAAAAGATCTAAAACAGATTGCTGACCAGCAATCCTAATGCTATCTATACTCTCTGGCAACCTCTTCTCGCTAAATTGAGAAATAAAATTATCTACTTCCTGTTTTGCGATTTTTTCACCAAAATAAATTTTTAATATTTCTTCAGCTAAAACAATTTTTAAATCTCTAGGATTTACTCCATTTTTTAATTGTTGTTCGTATTCTTTAATCTTTTCATTACTAATGTTTGTACAAAGATCAAATCCAGACATAATCATTCCATCAGTCCAAGACATAATTTTACCAAACATATCTTTTGAAGAATCTCCTAAAGATATCATATTTCCTTCACTCTTACCCATTTTTTTACCAGTAGAATCAGTAAGGAGCTTCATAGCAACAACAAACTTTTCTTTATTTTTTAAATCTTTTATTAAATCTCTACCTGCAAGCATATTAAAAATTTGATCATTACCACCAATTTCACCATCAACATTCATAGCAACAGAATCATAACCTTGCATTAATGGATACAAAAATTCATGCAAACCAATAGGTTGCGGTTTATGAATGTTTTTTATTTCTTCATTTCTAATTTTTTTACCACAATTTTCACAAACCCTATCATCAACCAGTTCCTTACCTCTTAAATCACTTTCTATACCATACTTAGTTTGATGTGCTCTACTATATAGTTGTCTAATACCACAAAAAGGACATTCAAAATCAAATTTTAATCTTTCCTGAAACATCTCCCTTTCTATCATTTGATTAACGGTAAAATGAGAAGATAGTTCAACAACTTCTTTAAAGGTTAGTTTATCATGCCAATCAGAATTGTATTTAAGTTCAACAGGATTTTCACCTTCAAAATTCAAATAAACAGATGCTTGTTCTTTATATCTCTTACAATTTTCCAAAACATCCTCTCTTGTTAATTGTTTTCTAGAAGAAGATTTACCAGTAGGATCACCTATCATTGCAGTAAAAGAACCAATTAAAAAAATAACTTTATGACCTAGTTTTTGAAATTGAGATAATTTATTTAAACAAATCATATGTCCAATATGTAAATTTGGACCAGTAGGATCAACTCCTAAATAAATAGACAATTGTTTACCAGATAATAATTCCTTTTTTAAATATTCTTTTGAAGGATATACAGCAGAAACACCTCTATCTAAAAATTCATTAATTATTTTTTCATCAGTAACTATCATGTTTTAGCGTTTAAAATTTAAAATTTAAAATTGTTTTGAATTTTTCAGTTTTTCAGTTTTTAAATTATCTCTATATTATCAACAAATTACCATTTTTTCAATTTTTTAGTTTACTTTTTACCTATTTTATGTTAAATTTAGATAAATTTCTCACTTAAAAATATCTAGAATTAATTTATTATATGAAAAAACACACTAAAAAAATATTAAGAAACATTTTTTCAACATTATTGGTTTTGTTTCTTGTTGGGCTTATAGCTTTTATATTTGGTTTTTCTATTATACTTGCAAAATATAACAAAGAAATACCAAGCCCTAATAAATTAATAGAAAGAAACGTTGCTCAAAGTACAAAAATATATGACAAAACTGGAAAAGTTTTATTATATGAAATTCATGGCGACGAAAAAAGAACAATAGTAGAATTAAAAGATGTAAATAAAAATCTTATAAATGCAACAATAGCAATAGAAGATAAGAATTTTTATACTCATTCTGGTTTTGATGCAAAAGGAATAATAAGATCTATATTAAAAGATGTTTTTACAGGAAAATCACAAGGTGGATCAACACTAACACAACAATTAGTTAAAAACGCCATTCTTACAAACGAAAAATCATTCGAAAGAAAAATAAAAGAACTTATTTTGTCTTATAAAATTGAAAAGAAATTTTCTAAAGACGATATTTTAAAAATGTACTTAAACGAAATACCTTATGGTTCTGTTGTTTATGGTATAGAATCTGCTTCTCAAACATTTTTTAATAAATCAGCAAAAGATTTAACAATAGAAGAATCCGCATTACTTGCAGCTCTACCACAATCTCCATCAATTCTTTCACCATATGGAACACATACAAGCGCTTTAGTTTCTAGATATAAACTTGTATTAAAACAAATGAAAGAAGAAAAATATATTACAGAAGACGAATATAACAAAGCTATAAAAGTAGATATATTATCTCAAATAAAATCAAAAAAAGAAGCGATAAAAGCTCCTCATTTTGTAATGTATGTTAAACAAATATTAGAAGAAAAATACGGAGAAAAATTAGTAGAACAAGGTGGTTTAAACATAATAACAACACTTGATTACGACAAACAACAAAAAGCAGAAGATATTATTACAAAAAACATAACAAGCATAGAAAAAAGTTTTAACGCAAGTAACGCAGCCCTTTTATCTATTAATGCAAAAACAGGAGAAATAGAAACAATGGTTGGTTCAAAAGATTATTATAATACAAAATTTGGAAACTTTAACGTTACAATAAACAAAAGACAATTAGGTTCAACATTTAAACCTATAATTTATGCTGCTGCCTTTAAAAAAGGGTTTACACCAGATACATATATATTTGATACTTTAACAAATTTTGATACAACAAACAATCCAAAAGGATACACTCCAAAAGACTACGATCTAAAAGAACGTGGTCCAGTAAGTATAAGAAAAGCTTTAGCTGGTTCTCTTAATATACCAGCCGTTAAAGCTTTGTATTTAACAGGAGCTGACAATGTAATAGAATTAGCAAGAGAAATGGGATACACATCAATATTACAAGAGGACAAAGACAAATATGGCCTATCTTTAGCTTTAGGAGCCGCTGAAGAATCAATGATAGATCATGTTCACGCCTTCTCAATATTTGCAAATGACGGTGTTTCAAACGATTTAAAAGCTATATTAAAAGTAACAGACAATAAAGGAAAAGTATTAGAAGACAATACAAAAACCATTAGTAATAGGGTTTTAGATAAAGACATAGCAAGACAAGTAAACAGCATATTATCAGATAATGATGCTAGAAGTTATATATTCGGTAAAAAGAATAATTTAATATTAAAAAATAGACCCGTAGCAGCTAAAACAGGTACAACAAACGACTACAAAGATGCTTGGACTATTGGATTTACACCAAACATAGTAACTGCTGTATGGGTTGGTAATAATGATGGTTCACAAATGAAAAAAGCTACCGGTGCTGTTATAGGGGCTCCTATATGGCAAGAATATATGGAATATTCAACAAAAGATGACAAGATAGAAACATTCCAAAAACCAGTATATGAAAACAAAAAGAATTTAATGTTAAATGGTGATTATAAAAATATAACAAAAATTAAAATTGATAGTATTTCTGGTAATTTAGCAACAGACAATACCCCACCAGAATTAGTACAAGAAAAAAGTTATATAGACTTACATGATATATTAAATTACGTAAACAAAGACGATTTAACACAAGAAACTATTACTAACCCAGGAAACGACCCTCAATATAAAGGATGGGAACTAGGTGTTAAAAATTGGTTTAATGGTTTAATAAACAAAAAAGATAAAACTCAGGATGAACAAGATCTAATAAAAACATTATTATTATCTTTAGGAGCAAACCCAACAGATGATATTAAAAATTATATATTAGATAATGCTCCAAAAAACCAAGATACAGTTCATAGTAATAGTTCTATACAAACATTAAATATATCATCACCAACAAACAACTCTTCAATAAACTCTAATCAATTACAAGTTAATTTAATTTATTTATTAAATAATAAAATAAGTAGAGTTAATTATTTAATAGATGGTGCAATACAAGAAAGTATAACAGAAGAACCTTTTAGTTCTCATAATTTAAATATAAGTAATATAGATAAAGGATATCATTTGTTAGAAGTTCAATTGTTTGATGAATTTTTAAACAGTAAAAGTGATAGTATAAATTTTTATCAAAACCTATCAAATACATCTTTAAATCTACAAATAGATAATAAAAATTATAATATAAGAGATCAAATTAATATTAATTTATCTATAAATAATACAAAAAATATAGATGTAGTTAAAATATTTTACGAACAAAACGGAAATAAAAATTTATTATCCTTTATAAACACTCCTGATTCTGGTAATATAAAAACAATTTTAACACCAGAAACCACAGGAACTTATAAAATATATGCAGAAATAACAAAAAAAGATACTCAAGAAATTATTCAATCAAATATAAATTATATTCAGGTTCAATAAATAAAAAATTGCGAATTAAATCGCAATTTTTTATTACCCTCTTATAGGCATTAATATATATTTATAAATATCTTTTTCATTATCTTCTAATCCACATATTAAAGACGGCATATTTTCATCAAAAATATTAACCTTAATATTTTTACTAGATATATTATTTAAACCATCTATTAAATATTGATAATTAAAAATTATATTATTATTATCTCCTATAACAGTAGTATCTAATTCAACAATATTCTCCCCTATTTCATTATTTTTTGATTCAACTCTAACCTTTCCATCACTAATAATAATCTTAATATCATTTATATTTTTATCAGCGAATAAACCTATATTTTTAACTATTGATAAAAAATCTGATTTAACAACATTAAATTCTGATTTAAAATTTTCTGGAATTATTTGCTTATAATCAGGATAATTACCAGATATAACTCTTGATATTAATTTTATATTTTCAAAAACAAATAAAATTTGAGTTTCTGATGTAAATATATCAATATTTCCATCTTCTATTTGTAATATTTTATTAATTTCTTGAGTTGTAAATAAAGGTAATATTATTTGCTCATTAGTATTATTTTCATTTTGAATATTAATTTTACCTTCGCTTAATCTATATCCATCTGTACCAGCTAAAATAAGTTTATTACTTTCAAAATTAAATAAAACGCCATTTATTTCTGGTCTAGAATTATTATTAGATACTGAACCTATAACTCTAGGTAAAATATTTTTTAATTCTTTACAAGAAAGATTATATTTATTTTTTTTATTTATTTCTGGTATTATTGGAAAATCTTCTGCTGATAAACAATTTATTTTTGTATTAAATTTATCACAAGATATATTTAATTTATTATCTTCTAAATTTAAATTAATATTTTTAGATGGTAATGTTGATATATAATTATTAAATAATTGTGCAGGAACTACTGTTTTTCCAGGAACATCAACTTTACATCTTATATTAAATTCTATTCCTACTTCTAAATTTGTAGATATTATTTTTAAATTATCTTCTTGAGTTTCAAGTAATATATTATTTAATATTGGTAAACTATTATTTTTATTAACTATA
>Ga0302292_1000439_pt1 | contig 29473 bp, 36 predicted proteins | sample III_Fen_N2_1_FD_194553 | JGI IMG/M metagenome (GOLD analysis project Ga0302292, IMG submission 194553) | Peat permafrost microbial communities from Stordalen Mire near Abisko, Sweden - III_Fen_N2_1 | ecosystem: Environmental > Terrestrial > Soil > Wetlands > Permafrost | place: Sweden: Abisko...
GTAGAATTATCATTAGAAAAGAAACAAGAAATTTATCATACAATTGAAGATGTTGATTCTGAAATTATTCAAGCTAGAATTGATGCTAAAAAAGAGATAGAAGATTTATTAAAAACAGAAATGCCAGTTTCTGGTACTATTGAATTTAGAGAAAGACAAAAAGTTGTTTTTGATGATATTAACCAAAGAGCTAGTAATGTTAAACTAGATGAATTTACTTATTTTGAAGAACTGGATGAATATATAGATAAAAATCCTTTGTTTAAAGAAGATGATAAAATTAATGCAAATACAGTATTAAGTCGTATAAAAGATAGAAACCCAGAAATAAAAAAGACGGCTATTGAATACATAAAAGATATTAATAATAAACAAAATATTAAAAATCTTTTTAGATCATATTTAATGATAAATAGATTGGTTGGACAAAAAGAAACAAGTATCACTAACTCTTTAAATAATATATCTTTTGAAGATATTGTTGTTAAATCAAAAAATATACCAAATATTTTTAATTTAAATGTTTTTAGTAATAGTGATATTCAAGAATATTTAAAACAAAATTTTAACCCAAAAGATTATAAACAAAATTATAAAGAATTCACAGAACAAAGATTACTTAATGAAAATAAAGATAATATTAAAAAATATATTAAAATACAAACAATAATTAATTCTAAGGAGTGGCAAGAAATGTGGAATACTGTTGTTTAAAAAGAAAAAGACGAAGTTTTTTACTTCGTCTTTTTTAATCAAATTTTTCGAATATTAAACTATCTCTCACCATACAAATAACGTCATTTTTGTTTTCAATGAAATATTCTTCTTCTTCACATCTTCGTAGATATTCTTTTTTTACATATTCAATATAATTTTTGTCATGATTAATTGTTTTATTTGTGTGCATGTAAAAAACATATTTGATGTGTCTGTAGTATGTTGGATACATCCCATCCTTTCCAAGTAATTGATTAACATCATCTGATATTAGTAGACAAAATTCTGGTTTTATAACATATTTAAACTCTTTGCCATACCAATCTTTGATATAGATCCAAGCTCTGTCTCCATCCTCATTAATTTTAATGATTACTTTATCATCAATAATAGGACAAATTTCTGCTCTTAAACCACGATCTTTGCCCCAATGAAGATAAATATCTAGAACTTCTAGTTTTTTATATTCAAACTCTTTCATTGTTTTAAATTCCATCTCGTCTCTTTGAGACTCAGAAGGGAATTGAATTATGTTACTCATCTTAGTCTCCTTATTTATTTGTTCACATATTTAACCATATTTTTCATAAAAAAGCAAATAGTTATTGACTTTTTGTGTAAAAAGATGCAATATAACGATATACAATCCATAGGAGGATTATTGTGAAAAAATCTGGACGTCAATTCACTCTCATAATAATGCTGATGGTCGCATCTATGACTATTATTTCTACTCAGGCTAAACCGAGAGATCTTCAGACGGAACTCACAAAGTTTTGGTCTGATAAAGCAGAATACAACAAACATGTTTGGCAACTTAATCCGCAAGATTATTCGGAGACAGATGTATATCCAAACGGTGGCTTTATTATTAAAACAATTGGAGCTGGAAAAATTGAACAGTTTACTTTTAACAATCAAAGCAATGGTCCCGTTGAATTTGATTCGGATATTTATAAGATAAGTTTCGACAAATCGTTGCCGATGGTAAAAGGTACAATTGTTTCTTTAGTTGCTAAATATAACTATAAGAAAACATATATTGGAATTGTTTTTGATAATCGAATTATTGGTCAAAAAACAAAATCGAGTAAAAATCAAAATCAATTTAAAACAGATGAAGGTGGTCAGCCTTATTATGAAATAAGTCAGACTGGATTTAATAAGTCAGAACCAGGTGATTACGATACTGGTATTCCTGTTATAAAATACGGGGCTAACGGCGGTAATACCACTGTTATTTCACCTGATTTTGTTAATAAAGTTTTTGAAGTTGCTCATCCGTATGGGAATTATATGGAAGATCATCAAGGACAGACATTAGATGCAGTTTCGTTCGAGATTATTGAACCAAACGATGAAGTTACTTTGAAATTTAATAAGGAATTAAAGGATTGTTATGCTTTTAATCTTATTGTTTCTTTTTCTTTTGGCACCAAGAGAGAGCATTATCAATTATTTAAAGATTCTTCTGGTTATCTTCTTGTTGATACTTCTTTTGAAATAAATTAGTTTTTGTTAAATTATACCTAATACATTTTTGTGTTAGGTATTTTTATTTAGTTGAATATATATTATAATTGTTTTATAAAATGTTTTATAAAATTATGAAATTATTGTCAAAAAAATGTTTATTTATAATAATTAGTTTCTTTGTTTTTGCGTTTAATTTTAATTATTCTTTTGCTATTATAGATGCTACTTGTAGTAGTAGAAAACCATGTGATACTGGTGAAACTTGTACTTCTGGTAAATGTGTAACTTCTTCAACTTCTGTAGTTACTCAATGTTCTTCAACTCAATTTAAAGTTAGCGTTGGTTCTGCTGGTGTTGTTTGTAGAGATAAAATAAATGTAGGCGAGGGTTGTTATTATAGTTCTTATGATAATAATTCTAATGCTACTTGTAAGTCTGGATATTGTAATCCTTCTACTAAACTATGTGAAGAAGATAAAGATTGTACTGGAATTTGAAAATATAAACTTACAACAGGGCTTCCTTTTCTTGGTCTTAGTGGTGGTCAATGTGTTGATACTGATACTGCTATGGATAGTTTTCTTTCTGGTATATTAAAATTTGTTTTTGGTTCTGTTGGTACTATTACTGTTATTATTATAATAGTAGCTGGTTTTATGTGGTCTTTTTCTGCTGGAAATAAAAACATGATTATTAAGGCTCAGAAAATGATTTCTGATGCGGTTATTGGTTTAGTGATGACATTAACTTGTGGTCTTATGCTCCAAGTTATAAACCCTAGTTTGTTGGATTTGGGTTCTTTGTTTACAAAAATTAGACCAAAGACTGTTAATATAATGAAACAATCAGAACCTTCAGCTAAAGATCAAAAAACTCAAAGGCAAGATATGGTAGCTAATTGTAGAGATCCTTTACCAACAGAAGCAATTAATTATATTCAAAATAGAGAACCTTATAATAATATTTCATATAATAATACAAAAGATGGGCAGATTTGTAATACAACTGATGATAGCGGAAAATTAGTTCAAGAGACTATTGGAATGAGTGGATGTGCGCCTACTGCTGCAGCTAAGGTTTTGAAATATCTTGGTAGTAGTACTAATCCAAAAGAAGCAGCTCAATATGCTGGTGATAATGGTTTTGTTAAGTGTGATGCTGGTACAGATGATGCTTTTTTCTCTTCAATAGCAAAAGCAAAAGGATATAAATATGAATCAGTTTCAGATTATAGTAAGGTTAAATCTCTATTAACTGATTCTCAACCATTAATAGTTTTAGTTAAAGGTATTGGTGGTTCTTGTACAGAATATTTTACAAAAACAGGGCATTATCTTGTTGCTAGTTGTTATGATCCTTCTCATAATTCAGTTATAATAGATGATCCATATATTTGGAGTGTTGGTCCTAGAAATAGAGCAGACTTTAATTCTTTTTTTAATTGTTTTAAAGCAAGTGCTTATTATATCCATAAATAAAATAAAAACATCGAGATTAATCGATGTTTTTATTTTTTGTTTTTACAAAATATTTTAGATGCCATAATGCATGGAAAATTGAAACTATAGCCATAATTATTCCAAGCTCTACATGTATCCATAATAAGTTAGAATACCAAGTGATAGACATTTTGTTATCTATCATAAAGGCAAGTACTAATCCTATGATTCCAGAAATTAAAAAACTGAAAAGAAGAATCAAATTCCAAATTTTTCTATGTAATAATAATTTTATAATATTAATTTTTACAAGATAAAAACTTAAAAAATATAATATTATAACTATAAAAGATAATATTAAGAAATGATAAGAATTAAGCATATTTTTAGTTTAAATTTATAGCACCAACCGGGCACATTGCTATTGCTGTTTTTAAATTACTAGAATCCAAATTTTTAAAAGAAATTATTTTAGACTTAGAACCGTTCCCTTGGACATAGAAGTGTTCTGGATCTATTCTAGCACATTTACCACATCCTATACATTTTTCTGAAATTGATAGTTTTGTTTCAATTGTTTGGTTGTTTGTTGTGTTTTGATTTATTGTATCTTTTTGTTGTGTTTCTATTTTTTGTAAATTTTGGTTAACTTTAGTATTATTATTGTTATTAATAATAGAAACAATAATAAAAACAACTATACAAATAGCTACAAAGCTTATTAATAAGGTTTTTTTATTTAAATTCATTTATAAAAATTAATTATTTACTTATATATTATACGATTTAATTATATACTTTGTTGCATTTTTATAATTAGAGTATAATATCATAACTTTATCATATAGAGATTTAATAAAATTAGAAAATGGAAAAAACAAAAAACAATATAAATAAAAAAAATAACGTATTTGGTTTAATAAAGCCATATGCTTTATTAATAATTATATTAATAGCGCTAACTATTTTTGGTAATGGATTAAATTTATTTATTCCAAAAATAATATCAAAATCTATAGATTCTTATAATAATGTAGATTTTAGTATTGTTAGTATAGTCATTGAATTTGCTGTTATTGCAATAGGAATATTTGTTTTAGGTTTTTTACAAAGTATATTACAAACGTATATTTCAGAAAAAGTAGCAAAAGATCTTCGTACAAAATTAATAAATAAAATATCAAAAAAAGAATATTCATATATTCAAAAAGCAACATCTTCAAAAATTCTAACAAATTTAACAGCAGATGTTGATTCTATAAAAGTTTTTATATCACAAGCCATTTATTCTATAATATCATCAGTGTTTTTGATATTTGGGGTTAGTATTATATTATTTTTAACAGATAAAAAACTAGCATTGGTTATTATTGCTGTTATACCTGTAATTATGGCCTTCTTTTTCTTTATTTTTGGAAAAATAAACAAACTATTTAAAAGAGCTCAAGAAACTATTGATTGGTTAAATGGTGTAATTAATGAAAGTATTTTAGGTTCTGCTATTATTAGACTTCTAAATAGTCAGCAACAAGAATATCTTAAATTTTTAGAAGCAAACAAAGAGTCAAAAAATGTTGGTCTTGGTATTGTAAAATTGTTCGCTAGTTTGATTCCGTTTATGGGTTTTATAATAAACATTGCTGCGTTGTTAATTCTTGTTCTAGGGGGTCATTTTGTGGTTGTAGGTGGCATGAGTATGGGCGACTTCTCAGCGTTTAATAATTATTTACTTATATTAGTATTCCCAGTAGTAATGTTAGGTTTTATAAGTAATATGATAGCTCAAGCTAATGCTAGTTATGTTCGTATAAACGAGATATTAGAATCAGAAGATGCTATGGAATGGGGAAGTGAAAACTTTAATTTTAGTAAAAACATAGAGTTAAACAATGTTTGTTTGAATATAGATAATAATAAAATATTAAAAGATGTTTCTTTTGTAATAGAAAAAAATTCAAAAACAGCAATAATTGGTCCGACAGCAGCTGGTAAAACCCAATTGTTTTATTTATTGTCAGGATTAATAAAGCAAACAGAAGGAGAAATGAAATACGATGGTAAAAGTATTTATGAGTATAATAAATCATCTTTCTATAAACAAATAGGTTTTGTTTTTCAAGATAGTATTATATTTAATTTAACATTAAGAGAAAACATAGCTTTTAGTAGTAATGCCAAAGAAGAAGACTTAAATAAAGCCATAGAAACAGCAGAGTTAAAAGATTTTATTAATTCTTTAGATAATGGTTTAGATACAATAATAACAGAAAGAGGTTCTAATCTATCTGGAGGTCAGAAACAACGTATAATGTTAGCTAGAGCCTTAACAATAAATCCTAAAATATTATTTTTAGATGATTTTACAGCAAGAGTAGATAATAAAACAGAACAAAAAATTATAGAAAATATTAATAATAATTATCCAGAAATAACATTAATATCAATAACTCAAAAAATATCTCCAATAAAAAATTATGATCAAATAATTTTATTAATGGAAGGAGATTTGTTGATAACAGGAAGACATGAAGAGTTATTAAAAAGGTCACCAGAATATGCTCAAATTTATAATTCACAAAATAGTATAAACAATTATGAACTACACTCTTAAAACAAGTTCGGACGAAAAAACAAAAAATAAAAACATTTCATTATCAATTAAAAAAATGTTTAGTTTAATAAAAACAGAAAAAAAGAACGTATTTTTTGCTTTTATTTTTACACTATTAGCTTCTGCAATAACATTAACTACACCGATTTTGATAAGTTATGTAATAGATAAATATATTATAAGCAAACAATTTAACGGAATATTTGTTTTTGTTATTTTGTTGCTTGTTATGTTTGTTATTGGTTTGATATCTGGTTATTTCCAAACAATAATAATGGGTGGTGTTGGACGTAGAATATTATTTAATTTACGTAATGAAATTTTTAATAAATTACAAGAATTACCAGTAATGTTTTTTAATCAAAACAAAGCAGGGGATTTAATATCAAGAATAAATAATGATACAGAAAAATTAAATCAATTTTTTGCGCAAGCGTTTAATCAACTTTTTGAAGTAATTATATCAATAATTGGAGTAGGTATATTTATGATAGCAATAAAACCAAAGCTAGGTATGGTAGCATTATTGCCAGCAATACTACTTGTTGTTATTACAAAAGTATTTTCAAAATGGGTTAAAAATAAAAACTTAAAAAGTTTAGAAAGCGCAGGAAGAATGAGTGCAGAAATACAAGAGAGTATCGATAATTTTAAAGTAGTAGTTGTTTTTAATCGTTTAGATTATTTTAATAAAAAATTTAGCAAAGTTAATAATGATAATTATAAAGCATCTATAGGAGCAGGAATATCAAACAATATTTTTAATCCAATATATATGTTAGTTTCAAATTTAGCTCAATTAATCGTTTTGTGTTTTGGAATATTTTTAATTATTAATGGGCAATTTACAGTTGGATTTTTAGTTGGATTTTTGCTTTATGTAGATCGTTTTTATACACCACTTAGAAGGTTTGCGTCTGTGTTTTCTACTGTTCAAACGTCACTTGCAGCTTTGGAACGTGTATCAGAAATATTGTCATTAAAATCAAATTTAGAAGTAACACAATCAAAAGATTTAGTAGAAAATTCAAAATATATAATAGAATTTAAGAATGTAGCTTTTAGATATAGTTCAGAGAATGCTGTTTTTGAAAATGTAAATTTATCATTAGAAAAAGGTAAAACATATGCATTAGTTGGTCCAACTGGTGGTGGAAAAACAACGACAGCATCTTTGATGGCAAGATTATTTGATCCAACAACAGGAGATATTTTATTAGATGGTAAAAATATTAAATCATATACAAAAGAAGAAAGAACTAAAAAAATAGGATTTATATTACAAGAACCATTCTTGTTTTCTGGCACTATAAAAGAAAATATTTTATATGGAAATGAAGAATATTTAAATTGTTCTGATGAAGATTTAATAAATGTTATAAAACAACATAATTTAGAAGATTTAATAAATGGTTTTGAAAATGGAATTAATACAAAAATAAAATATAATACAGATAGTATTAGTCTTGGACAAAAACAAATAATTGCATTTATAAGAGCAATATTAAGAAGACCAGAAATATTAATATTAGATGAAGCAACTGCAAATATTGATACTGTAACAGAAAAAGTTTTGGAAAATATAATAGAAAAATTACCAAGTACTACAACAAAAGTAATAATAGCTCATAGATTAAATACAATAGAAAATGCAGATCAAATATTTTTTGTAAATTCTGGAATTACATTAGCAGGTAATATGGAAGATGCTGTAAATATGTTGATGAATCGAGAAGGAAAAAATTAAATAAAATAAAAATAAACCGAAATAATCGGTTTATTTTTATTTAAGAAATATTATTTCTTTGAAGTTTTTTTAGCAGCTACTTTTTTAGCTGGTTTTTTTTCTTCTTTAGCTTCAACTTTTTCTTCTTTAACCTTTAAAGCTTTTTTAATAGTAGCAGGCATATCTTCGATTTTTTCAACTTTTTCTTTTTTTGCTCCGCCTAATAAATCAATAATTTTATCAAGTTTAATACTTAATAATTCTATTTTTTCACCAAAATTTTCTTTTGGAGCACTACTAGTAGAAGAATTTCTTCTACCTTCATCTCTTCTAGAATTTCCACCATTAGCTTCAGAGTTTTTTTCAAAACAAGTGCTACAGTAAACAGGTTTATCATTTGATGGACGGAATGGAAGTTTGCAGTCATCACCGCATTCATCACAAACAGCATCAAACATTTCTCTTTCTCCACCACCGAATCCACCTCTAGATCCGCCTCCGAAACCGCCTCTTGAACCACCACCGAATCCACCTCTAGATCCGCCTCCGAAACCGCCTCTTGAACCACCACCGAATCCACCTCTAGATCCGCCTCTATTAAAATCGCCCATATAATTTAATTTAAATTTTATTAATAAAACAATGATAGCACATATATTAAAAAAAAGCTAATTTTAGATTTTTATAAAACAAAAAACTATCATGCAACTTTATATACTTTTTGTTCGTATTAGTTTATAAGGAGTTGAATATTTAAATATTAATAAAAACCAAATGAAACAAAACAAAAACTTTTTTATTATTATTGGAATGACTATAGTAATTGTAAGTATAACAATTACTACACCAACATTTGCTTTAAAATCAAATAGTATTTCAAGAAATCATGTGAATAAACAAAGTATATCTCAAAATAAAACTCCAAAAATAATTGGTAAAGTTTCTGAAATAGATGGAAAAATTATAAAAATTCAAAAAAACAAAACAATATATACAATTGATACTAGTAATTCGGTATTAAATAAATTTACACCAGTAAAAACAGGATTAAAACCAACTCCAACTCTTATATTGGTTTCTGATATTAAAATAGGAGATATTTTAATAATAGAAGGAGAAATTAATGGGGCAAATATATCTGCAAAAACAATTACGGATGGAAGTTTAGGCAAGGGAAGGTTAAAATAATATTGACAATATATATTATATTTATTATGTTAACAGTATAATTTGTTTAAAAGGAGGTTTTTAATGTTACAAGATATATTGTTTAAAGGACATCAAACACCTTTAGGTCTAAGCAATATAAAAGAGTTAGTTGAAAAATGTCCACCAGAATTTAAAGAAGAAAATTGTTGGTTAAACCATTGGTCAATCTATTGTATGGTTGTTGTTTTTATAAAAGAAAGTACCAATATTGTAGGATGGTGGTGGAAAACTGATGATGTAATTATTAGAACAAATCAACTAGCTTGTTTTATTGCTCTTATTGGGACACAGGAGTTGCTTTTTGAAGAAAAGATATCTGTCGCTGGATGGATGTTATCTGAAATGCTTTCTAGCGTTCCCAAATGAATTTTAAGACTTAGTAAATATTTACTAAGTCTTTTATTTTTATAAATAAAAAAGCAACTTAATTAAAAGTTGCTTTCTGTCTTTATCTTATCAAAGACAATTCTTCATTTAAAACAATTGGTTTCATTGCAATTATCTCATCTTCATAAGACATTTTTGGTATTTCATATAACAAATAAACATTTTTCTTCATCATATAAGCAAAGCCTATTTCGAGAAATGAATTCCCACCAATATATCCAGGTGTATTTTTTTGTTCCGGATTAACTATTAACACAGCATCACATAATTTAATCTTATTAAAATGTTCATTTATTAAATCATGTTTGGTTTTTTTATGCATAGTTTCTGGCATAATAACTTCATGTCCAATATATTTTAGTATACTTTCTATTTGCACCATTTTGTTCAATGCTTTCATACTACCACAAACACATATTCTAAAATCATCTTTATAAATGATTTGTATCTTGTTTTCTTCAATACGAAAATGTTTAAAAATAACATTAATTACAATTTTAAGTTCGTCTTTTCCTAGAAGGCGTTCCAAATATTCAGAGCTTAGTTTTTTAAACTCAGCACCTCTTTCTATATAAGTAACATCCTTGTCATTTTTGTTTAAATGTATAGATTTTAAACACTCCAAAATTTGAAGATCGTTTTTATGAATGTCTAAAAAATAATTTTTATTTAATTCAAAATTTATTTTATTCTCTATTGTTTTAAAAATTTTTTTACATTCAAAAACAGAAATAGTTTTGTTTAGTGTTAATATTAAATTTAACACACAAGAAACATCAAGTGCTCGCATCTAAAAACCTCCACATAAATTATTGCGGTGAAATATAACACATATTAAACAAAAAAGCAATCATTATTAATGTTCTATTTTTCTTCGTCAGAATATTCAAGAAATATTTTTTTATCAAAACCACCCCTTTTAATTTTCTTATTTTCTTTTTTGTTATCTATTTCTTCTTTCGTTATATTATAATTTTTAGAAATAGATTCTATTAATTCTAAAATATCAGACAATTCATTTATAATATCTTCTTTTGTCTCAGCTTCTATAAGTTCTTTTGATTCTTCTAAAACTTTTTCTTTTAAAGCAATTTTAAAATCATCATCATTTAATATTTTAAAACTAGGCTTACCATTGTCTTTTAATATTATGTCTATAATATTATCTCTAACTAATTTGTTATAAGTTTTTCTAATCATATAATTAATTTTTTAAAATCTCATCTTTAATAAATTCTTTTATACCACGAGAAAAATTACATCCCACTATTCTACAATATTTTTTACAATATTTTATGTTTTTTCTTTCACTTTTAGCATTAATTAAAATATCTTTTAATTCTTGTTTATTTATATTTCCAATTTTATCTCTTTTAAAGCAAAGTGATAAATCCCCGTTTGGATAAATAACAATATTTCTTTGTCCAGCAAAACATCTATATTTTATAATATTGTCAGGATTCATATAATATTCATGGATAGCTTTAATGTTTGGGATAGAGTTTTTTATGTTTTTATTGTTTTGAAAAACCCATTTAAAAAATTCATCAGAATCATTTTCATTAGGCCAAAGATTTGTTATTATTTTATTTTCTTGTTTGTTTTTAGATTCAATAGATTCAATTTTTTCATCGAGAGCTTGTAATACAATTGAAGTATTTGGTAGTTTTTGTAAATATTTTATAAGCTCAGGAATTTCTTTAATATTTTTAGAAGTAATAAGTATTCCTATTTCAAGATTAATACCTTTTTTGTTAATTAATTCTATAGATCTCATAACGTTATCATATGCAGAAGGATGACCTCTTAAATTATCATGAGTAGATTTATTTAAACTATAAAACGATATTTTAATAAGATCTATGCCAGCATTTTTTAATTCATCTAAGTTTTCATCATTAAATAAAGATCCGTTAGAATTTAAAGCAATTTTTTTAAAATTTTTTTTAAGTTCTTTTGCAAGAGTTATAACAATATTTTTTTTAATCAAAGCCTCACCGCCATTAATTTCTATAAAAGTATCGGGTTTTAGTTCGGAAGATAATTTATTAGCAATATTTTTCCATTCAGATTCATTTAATTCTTCTACGTTTTGGTTTTCCCATATATGACAAGATTCGCATCTAAAATTACAATTCATAGTAATTATGATGCTAACAAATTCAGGCGGAAGAGTATAAACGCCTGTTTGATAGCTTATTTCTTTAGAAATTTTATTAATTATTTTCATTTGTTTTTTATTATCAATTTTTTTATAACCCTAATTTATATAAACAATATTACTATTTATAAAAACAAAAAACAACAGGATTTGACAAAAATTAAATATTAGTGTATATTTTTTATGAAAGTGTTTCAGGTAGTACATTCACATTTCTTCAGCCAACAAGGAGGCTAGTATGAAGAAAATTATAGCTTTGTTTTCTTTGGTGTTGTTTGTAAGTTGCAAAAGTGCGGTATTAGATACTCCGACTCCGCCAACAGACACTTCTGCGGTTGCAGCTACAAAACCAACGGGTAATTTAACTGTTAAGACCATTAATCCGGCAGCAAGAACTATTGCACCGGATATTGGTGAAGCGGCCTATTTTGATATTGGCGGCACCGGTCCGCTTGCAACGGATAAATTTTCAAAAACAAATGTTGTTGGAAATTTGTCAGTTAATCTTGTACCTGGAAAATGGATCATCACCGTTGATGCAAAAAATTCAAAAGGAGAATTTATTGGATATGGCTCTTCTGAAGTAAATGTTGTTGTTGGTCAAGAAACAACAACTTCGGTTACAATCAACCCTTATACAGATGGCACGGGAAAGTTTTACTTGTCTATCAACTGGGAAGTTGGGAAGGTTGCAAATCCAAGACTGGTTGCAACACTAGATGGTGTTGTTCTTACTACTGTTATAAGTGGTAATACTGCCAAAGTAGAAGTAGATCTAGCGGTCGGCTACTACAAAAAACTTGTCATCCGTCTTTATGATGGGGACAAGGAAGTTGGAGTTTATGGTCCGGAAGTTGTAAGAATCGTAAAAGGTTTTACGACAGAAGGCGTCATAAGTTTTAACGTAAATACACCAACATTAACCACGGGAAGCGTCCCTATGATTTTAGTTGTAGACCTTCAAAATCCGCAAGTAATTACTTTTTCAAATGATAACTATCAAACGGATTTCGGGTATGACACAATTATTTCAGCAACAATTTCTCCAGAACCTATTCAAAAACAATGGTTTCTTGATGGAGAAGAAATTGTTGGGCAAAACACATCTACACTTTACATTGGAAAAAATCTTTCCATTGGAAAGCATAATGTTGTATTAATCTCTAATAGTAACGGTATTTATGGATCAAAATCAACTGATATAATTATTAAAGACCCTTACTCTTTTGGAAATTCTTTTGTTCCGTATACAAAAGAAATTGTCTATGAAGACGTTTCTCAACCAGAATATGGTTACCAAGGTAGAGTCATAGAATTTTATCATTTTACTTTGGCAGAAGAGGTTATAACCAAGGGTTTTACTATAAGTTTTGATGTTGATTACGATCAGTCTTATAATCTTGGCTATGGATATAAAAATTCAGAAAAGGATTTTTATATTGATAACGAAGTTCCGTTTAATGTTAATATTTATATTAATAAAAACGGTACTAAAATAAGAACATTTAGAGAAGAAAATCTTCAAAATAGAACAAATTGTTCTGTTAAGATTTTTTCAGAAGATGTTATAACAGGTATAAAGAATCCAAAAGCAACATATTTCGATTCAAAATTTAATCAAGAAGAAAATATACCATGTAGAGTTTACAATGATGAATATGTGACAATTTTTTACAAACTAAAAGATCGTCCAATGAATCATGGAAACAGTAATGGTTATTTCTTAATTAGTTTTGAATCAGACTCAGGAACTTATTATTCTCTTTTGGAGAAAGTTGATGAGCTAAAATGCGTAACGCTGTCTATGGGGGCAAAGGCATTGGTGTTTCAAAAACAAAAACTACTGTCAGTAACTTCTATTGAAGGTGTTCAGGGTTTGTATGATAGCGTTCCAGCTTATGGTAGCAGAATAGCGCCATTTACCAAGCCATATTTTATGGATTCTGTTTACATATCTGGTGTCACGAGTTCAAATTCGGGTATAAATGTTAGTCAGGCTCACAAGAATGGTTATGATAATTTTAATTACATCTTAGTTGGTCAAAAACCACTATTCTTCTTCGAGTATGGAGCACAAGCCATGTCTGGTAGTCATTATGCAAGCATTTCTTTAGATAATGGTTATACAGGTGGAATAACTGTTCCAAACACATCGTATTGGGGATATATACCGACTGTTTGGATGGCAACAGAAATAGATCCTCTACCGGTTTATGATTTCAAAGTGTCATATGATGTTTCCATGGGAGACTATTATGCATTTTTGACTTCAGCATTTATTGCAGAACCGAAAATTATTTACCTAAAATAATTAGGTAAATAAAAGACCCAACATATTCGTATGTTGAGTCTTTTTTATTTTTAATACAAATTTTAGTTTATAAAGCCAAATTCATATATATATTCTTTTAATGTTTTTGAATATTCTTCTTCAATAATTTCTTCAAGCTTCATAATTTCTTCAAGCTTCATTTTATGATTGTCGTTTTTGTTATTATCAAAATCTATAATTTTATGAGTTTTTTTATCGATTAAATTTTCGAAAGAAACCATCAAAACTGTTTTTAAAGAAGCGTCTTTAGAAGATTCTTTAATAGGAATTTTTAATACAGAAAAACTTTCTCTTTTTGAAGAATATAAATTTATTTTTGATCCAGGAAATCTTAAATTCTTGTTTTTTAATAAATCATCTCCATATAAAACAATATTTTTGCAATTTCTTATACAATGCATATTGAGTGATGGTTGAAATAAATTTTTAATTATTCTGTCTTTATTTGGAATAAAAAAACTAAATATTTTATCGTTTTTATATTTTTCTTCGTGCCAATTAAGTTTTTCTGGTGGAATATGAGTCATATCTGTTGCATCATTTTTACTAAAATGACTTCTTCTTATTGTTGACTCAAATAATACTGCTTCCTGCATATTATAGTTTGGATGACTTTTCAAGTTTGTATTTTTAACTAAAAAAACAAACATCATTTCAAATAGAGATAATGGATAAGCTCTTTTGAATACATCGTTTACAAAAGTTCTTATTAATTCTGGAAAAATAAAATCTTCAAAACGATAATTTATTAATATTGAAGAATTTCTTGGTATTTCTTTTTCTTTATAATTTTCAAGATTTATAACAGTTCTTGGTGTCATTTCAAGAATTTCAGCAAAATCTTCTATTGTAGCTTTTATTTTTTCTTTTCTTAATTTTCTTACAAAATTTCCAGTCATAATAGTTTTTATAAGTTTATATAGTATTAATAATAGTACAATAATTTATATGTGTAAAATTTTTATAAAAATATTACACATTAAATTTGTATTCCTCTTTGACGAAGCTCTTCTAATTTTTTTTGAGAACATGATTCACAACGAAACTGTGGATTTTTATCATGGCTTCTATCATAGTCAGTAGCTTTAACAACTCTATATCCACGACCAACATGGCCACAATCAACACAAGTATTTTTTTCTAAAATCTCCCAATATGTCGGATAAATTTTATTGTTAAATATATATTTATCTACCCAGAAAAAAATTAATGCACCAAAAAAATTTGCTAATATAATTCCGACAAGTCCAGATCCAAAGACAAGCATAGCAGGATAAAGGGTAATAGAAGTAAGTTGCCAACGGCCAAGATATAAAATATATTTTTTTAACAAATCTTTATGATTACTGCCAAAAATAAATTTATCAATCCAGAAGAAAATTAATCCACCAACTAGATTCGCAGAAACAGCGCCTAAAATCGTAGCTCCTAAAAACATAGTAATAGGAACCATAATTGGTGTAGACATTTGCCAACGAGCAATATAAATTAAATATTTTTTAATTTCTTTTTTTATCATTGAAATAACAAAATAATTTATACTTTAATTTTAGAGTTTATTGATATTTAGTCAATATGTTTGTTATATATTTAATTTTTCTTTATAATACAAGATATAATTAATAAATTAAAAATATTATTATGAAAAAATATTATTTAGGAATGTTTATTATTTTTATTTTATTATCAAACCCAGTTTTAGCAGCGTATAAACCATCGCTTCCGACAGATTTTACTCCAATAACTTGGGCAAGCGCTCCTGGAATAAATTCATTTTTTAAAGCACCAAAAGACAACGGAACAATAGATTTTATAACTCGTATTTATTTACCACAAAACCAAATTAATTTTATAATTTCAAAAAACGCTCCAACAGATTTAGGTTTAACAGGTATAAATAAAAATACAGACACAGCTCCATTTGGTAATGAAATAATTCCAGAAAATAAAAATATAAACAATTTTCATAACTTATCGTTTGAAAGAATAACCGCTGAATCTTCAAAATCCATAGACCCATCAATAAAATTTATATGGGATGCGCAATTTTTTAATATGAAAACAGGCTCAAGTGATTTAAGTATGGCTGTTAAATATTCTGATGAAAATAAAACAACTATTGTAAGTGGAAGTCGTTCTGTTTCAGATATTGCAAAAGAAAGACGAATGCTTATTATTAACAACAAAACAGGAAAAGCAACTATTCAAGATTTTAATTCAATAAAATTTGTAGATGATGGAGACCAGGCTTTAGAAGGGTTTTTACCAACATTAGAAAAAAGTGATAATGCCGGAACTGCTGCATCACGTTTATTTTTAGGAGTTTCTGATGATGGACAAGAACTGGTAATATATTGTAGTCAACTTGCTACAGTAAAAGATGCTAGTAATGCACTTGTTTCTGCAGGTATAAAATTAGAAAATCAATTACAAGCAGACGGTGGTGGAAGTGCAACTTGCGGGTATAATTTACCAGGACAATATTTTGTTGAGCCAACAAGAACTTTACCATTATTAATGGGTGCAAAAACAATATTATTCCGTGGAAAAATTACAGTAAAAATAGCAAATGTGCGTAGTGATCCATCTACAAAAAATAAAGCAGTTACTCAATTATCTAAAGATACAGAAGTTCAAGCATTTGAAGAGAAAAATGGATGGTATAGAATAGGTGAAGGGAAGTGGATTTTAAAATCACTTGTAAAATAAGCTTGATTTTTTGAAGGTTTTATGATAAAAATTAATTAAATACAAAGCAGGAGGAATTATTATGAAATCACCAGACTGGAAAAGATCTCCATCCTGGGCCAATTGGGCTTGTATGGATGAAGATAATACATGGTATTGGTTTGAACATAAACCAATACATAAATCAGGAACATGGCAGTTGGATTGTTGTGACACAGGAAAATATCAATCTTGTAATGAATTTATAAAAGAGAAGGGTAATAAAAAATCTTCAATAGATTCGTTACAAGAAAGGCCAGCAACATAAATAAATTGGAGGTTTTTATGGTAAGTGTGAATGATTTTATGGGAATGGGAATCAAAAAAAATGACACTGTCAAGGTTGTCGGAACACCACTTCTTGAAGATGGTGTGATAAGACAATGTACAGGGAAATATATTTGGCCCATTATGAACGGGAAAAAAAGCACAATCACTCTTTGTGATAAAGACGGAAAAAATATGTGTTTCGTTTTTCCGCTTAAGAGCGTTGAAAAAATTTCTTAATCAAAATTCCCAGTTAGCCACTCTATAATACGAGTGGTTTTTTAATTATATTTTTTATGTAAATATAAAAAAAATCTATTACCTCTTTGTAATAGTTTTATTTTTTTAATATTCAAATATTAATACATACCAATTAGATTTGTATGTTTCAAATCCATTGGAGTATCCAAAAGCAACAATATGAAAGGTATCTTCTGGAATAATAAATCCACTTTCTTTTTTTAATATTGTTTTATTGTTGAAGAAATCTTTAACTTTAGAATCTGTACATTGTGATATTATGTTTAATTTTTCATCAACTATCACAACTTCAGTTTTTCTATCGTCATTAATTTGTAATTGTTTTGTTGTTTCTTGAATTATATTATTTGATAATTCTTCCCATTTATAAATAATTCCAAGAACTCCAATAATATTCCCAGTGGTTTCATTTTTTACAGAACAAGAATAAATTAATGCTAGCTTGTCATTTACCAAATCACTTTTATGAGATGATTGCATGCTGTATTCGTCTGGTGTTTTTTTTAGAGCTAATTTAAACCATTCAGATGTAGAAATGTTTTTGTTTTTTGATTTATATTTTTCAGGCCTTCCGTTACTTATGATAATGCCATTATTGTTTGCAATAACAATATCATAATAAACGGTATAAGAATCAAGTATTTTTCCCAATCTAACAGATGAATGTTTAATAGATTCTTCTGTGGAGTTTTTTAATACTTCAACAACACTAGATTCCGTAGCCCACCATCTTACATCACAACTTCTTTCGTATAAATTTCTATCAATAACATCAATTTTACTTAAGGCAACTTGAGATAAAGAATTTCCTTTTACTTCATGAATTAATGAACCACTCATTTCTTTTATGATTGTCATTTTTTCTTTCATTTCATCTTCTATTTGTCTCGTCATGCCATTTATATCGTTTGAAATTTTTGCAAATTCGCTAGCAACAACAGCAAAACCTTTTCCTATAACTCCACCACATCGTGCAGCCTCTATTCTAGCATTAATAGATATTACATGTGCGTTTCCGTTTATATCGTCAATTTGTTGAACAAACGTAGACATTTTTTTCTCATGTTCTACTATCAAGCTATCTATCTTTTCTGGGGTTGCTTTCTCCATGATATCCTCCAAGTAATTGATTTGTTTAAAGATTATCATCTAAATATTTAAATGTAAATATAAAAAAATACCCATTCTAATTATTAAGATTAGTAGGGTATTAAACATTAATTTTTTCCTATTCTTGCTAAATATTCTCGACCTTTACCAATATCGGTATTGATCGGAATTTTTTTTGCACAAAGAGGGCAATCTTCTTCCTTAAAAGCTTCTAAGCTAATATTTGTCAAAGAAAAAAATTTTGGCGGATTACCAATTTGCTCAGAGGTAACGTTTCCTCTGTTGCAAAGTGCTCCAACACCAATAACGTTTCCGTTGATAAAACGGACCGCATCAATTACTTTTTTAACAGATCCGCCAGTATTAAGAACATCTTCAACAATCAAAACTCTTTTTTTATAAACTAATTTATTATATCCACGTCTAATAATAAATTTTTCTTCTTTTGAGAATTCTTCTTTATCCGCATAAGCTGCATAAATCTTTCTCCCTGTTATTGCTGTTAAATGTTGAGCCATGTACTGAGCTAAAATAGCGCCACCAGTCGCATGACCAACAACAACCTCGATTCCATCATTATTGAAATTGTCAGCAATTAATAAACAAAAATCTTTTGTTAATTGTGTATCTGAATATATAACATCTTTGTTTACATAGGCTGATCCATGTTTTCCAGATGTGTATACTATGTGGCTATTTATTATAACAACTCCAAGCTCTTCAAATTTTCGGATAACATCTTTTTGTGTCATTATTTGCTCCTTATAAAACAGATTGAATTTCTTCAATAATTTTTTTGGCAGCATCAATAGGTGTGCCAATTTCTTTTGGTGGTTGAGTAATTGGTCGACCAATAACAAGTGCAGTTGCGCCAGCTTTGATCGCTTCGGCAGGAGTCATGACACGATTTTGATCGCCAATAGAAGCCCACAGGGGTCTAACTCCAGGAACAATCATTTTTAAATTGGCAAGTGCTTTTTCGTTTCTGAGTACCTCAAGTTCTTTGGGAGAACAAACAATACCATCGCAACCAGCATTGAGAGCATCATGGGCAAATTGCAAGACTTTGTTTTTGCTTGATTTGCCAAAGATGTATTTCGATTCCTCGTCACTAAGAGATGTTAATACTGTAACAGCAAGGAGAATAGAGTTCTTCTTGTTTTTTGCAGCAGCTTTCATGGACTCACTTCCAGAAGAAGCATGTACATTAAACATGTGTACACCATGGTCAGAGACTACTTTTGAAGCTTTTCCGACAGTATTTGGAATATCACAAAATTTTCCATCATAAAAAATTTTGCCCCCGAGTTTATGAATAAGAACGATAACATCCAGAGCTCCGCTTGCAGTGAGAAGTTCAAGACCAACCTTGAAACATCCCACATACGGGGAAAGATCAGATATCAAAGATACAGCCTCATCAAGACTGCTTACATCGAGAGCAAGAATAATTTTATCTTTTGCTTCCATGTTACACCTCCTTATGGTGTTGTTAAATTTATAGCTATATAGCCAAGAATAAATTTATATTAAATAATTAAAAAAAGCAATTACTTTATTAATAATAAGAAATAAAAAATGAACCCCTTTCTCTTGCTTTGAATTCGGCAAGAGAAAGAAGGCTCTAATTAGGATTTTTTATAAATTAAGAACTGTGAACGTAAACGTTTGCGTTTGCATTGGCGACGTTCCTGCAGAAGTTTTCACTCCCGAAACAGAAAGTTGGTATGTTCCAGCTGGTAGAGGATTCCTGTCTTGATAGGCTCCACCAAGAGCAATAACAACCTTTTTGAGATTGTTAATCTGTTGAACGGGATTAAACAATGCGGGATGACCATCATTGTCTATACCTTTTCCACCGGTTGTAGAACTTAGTATAACTCCGTCAGCTGTTTTAAATGTGTAATTAAAGGAGTTCTGTGCGGAAATCATGTCAACGTCCTTGTTAAAATACACAATTACAGCGTTGTTAGAATCTATATCCATGGACACAGAGTATAACGAGGGGGTTGTGTCTGTAATAACGACAGCAACCTTGCTTGAAGGCAAGGGTGAAATACTGTTTTCGGAATAATCAATGACCTTATCTGATATTGTACCAGCATAGAAATAAATATTTCCGATGTTAATAGCAGATGGCCAAACTACTTCATATACATTATCTGAAACTTTTGTTACTTTGTTCGCAAACGTTCCAGACGTCTGATTAGCCGAAGTCGACCAGAAGAATGCCTTTTCAGAAGGTGTTTGTATATCCTTCGTAAAAGTATACCTGGCTTTATTTTGTGATAAAACTTCAACCGACGAAAGCATCGGAACAGAAACATCAACAGAAAACGTTATAACATAACCGGCGGATTGCATCACGTTTGTGTTCGCTGTGCCGTCGGTTGTAACATTGTAATCGGTCAATGTACTGTTGCAACTAACTATAAGAGTATGAGCACCAACAGATACTGGATTAGCAAAAGAAATTAATGCTTTTGTATAATCATCACCATCTGGATAAGTAACAGTAACATTGCTCATTTCTGTAGTAAGTTCGGATGTAACAGGATTTAATATTTTGTCATCAATTCTGAAAGAATTATTCGCTATACCTTGAATAGCTTCCGAGAAATTAACCCTAATGGCTTTTGATCCAAGAGCTTCAACAGAAACTACTATCGGAACAGTTATGTCTCTCATAACAAATTCCTTTGTGGTTGTGTTTATTGTGGCTGTTTGGCCCACGTTCTGAATATTTTTAACCTCAATGCAGTCTCTTATTAAATCGTTATACATTCCTGCCGATAAAAATAATTGCACGGTTTTTTTGTCATCCAAAAGCTTTGCGCTTTGGACAAACACTGTTGCCGTTTTGTTATTTTTAACGGAGTAATTTATAACAGTTTCAGCAGAGATTCTATCAACAGCAGTGTCAAAACGGATGTTAATGATTCTCATACCAGAGGTACTTACTTCATATTGCATCGGGGGAGATAGAACTGTATCATTTGCAATTCCATCTTTATCAACTACGGTTATAGGATTTTGACATCCAACCAACAAAACAAAAATAGCTACAAAAAACAAAATAAAACCTTTCATATAATCTCCTCTATATAATTCAGCTTTTTTGTGCCCATTAAAAAACATCACAAGATGTTATTTTTTTGGGTCACTGACTGAGTATTTTCTAAACTATATTATACCATTTTTTTATAATATAGTCAAATATAAATTGACTTTTATGCTAATATATGTTTATATATTAACTAAGGAGTTAGCATGGAAAAACTTAATAAAGCAAACAGAGCAGTTAATCTGTTTATTTCTTTTTCGATTATTTTGATGTCACTTGTTATTGTTTCTATTCTTAATACTTTGATTGGCTACAAAGAAACTACTTCAATGATATCAGAACTATTACATGATATCTTTTTGGAGGTATGTGGTATCTGTAGTGGTCTTTTTTTATGGAAGGGGATAAAAGGAAAGTTTGATCAAAAAAACAGAGCAACTGATCTACTTCTTTCTTTCGTATTTTTTTTGGCATCTTTTTCTTTTTTTGTAGTCTTAATCAACATTTTGATTGGCTACAAAGCAGATGTCTCAATTCTAACTGGATTTTTGCACGACCTTTTTTTGGTTATATTTGCTATTGGTAGTGGTATCTTTCTTTGGAAAGCAATCACAAAAAAATAACACTCCAAACCAAAACATCTCTCACCTACAACAATGGGTGAGTTTTTTTATATTTCATCTATTTTTTTTAAATTCCATGACATATAAACAATAAACAACATACATAAAACCTCAACAGTTGATATAAATATATAACTAGGAGTTAATGATATTCCACCATAAATATATACAATTGTTAAAACACAAGCAATTATATTTAATATTCCATTGATTTTATTTTTTAATATTTTTGATAAAAAAATCATTAAAATTGGAATTTGTGTAATTATTGCAGCAACAAGCATTGTTATTTGAACATTTTCAATATTAGGTGTGTTTTTGGTTGTTATTTCAATCACTATAGATAAAATATCAGCAAAAATCATATTTATCATAACAATTATCCATAATGTTGATATTTTATTTTTTAATTCAATATTTTTTTCCATTGTTTTATGTTTTTATATTATTAAATTTTTTGCAATTATGTTTTTTATTTTTTGTAATATATTTTCTGGTGTTATAAAATCTTCATCAAGTAGCCAGTTTTTACCCCATCTTTTATCTGTAAAAACAGTATTTTCAAAAGTTCTCTCACTTTTATAACGAGGTACAAAATGACAATGTAAATGAGGTTCAGAATTTCCAAGAAACGAATAATTAATCCAATCAGAATTAAAAGATTTTTCTATAGCTTTTTTTAAATTTTTTATAATAAATAAAAATTCATTCATTTCTTCCTTTGTAATATCAACTAAATCCAAAGCATTTTCTCTGTTGCACCACAAAACACAACGTCCAAGGTATTCTTGATTTCCATGAACAGAAAGAGTCCAAAATTTAAATTTTTTAATTAAATTTTTTGAATAGTCCATTTTTAAAAATTATATTTTATCTATCAAAACATTATTATAATATCAAAATAAAAATATAAGTAAACATATAAATTTATATAAAAAAATTATAATTTTTATATTTTTATAGTATTATTAATGTGTACAAATTATAATTTAAGCTAACTTATTTGATTAAATATTAAATATAACTTAAACTAACTTTTATAACTTATTTTCGGAGGATTGAAATGAATTCATTACCATCAATGACAGATAGAATAAACATGTGGCAAAGAAAAAGTTTTAAAAAAGGCTTTGCTTATGATGTTTTAAAAATATCAAAAGCATTGATTAAATGCACAAAAGATTATGAGGTTTTAACAGTCTTTAAGCGTTTTGGATTAAAAGAAGATTGTTATATTGAGCACAAAATAAACATCCTACAAATGTTGATTAGTAATAAAAATACTATTCCTACGCAACAAGTTTTTCTAAACAATCAATTTTTAGAAATATTAATAAAATGTTTTATTGAAGATAATGAAAAAAATTATTCATTAAAACAAAGAATCTATTTTCTTGAACATAGTTTTGATTTTGGAAAAACATTGTTTAATACCAATGAAAAAATTTATACATATTATGTTGTGCAATTATTTAAAGCATTAATAGTGTGTACGAATAAGGAAGAAGTATTATGTGTTTTTCAAGATAGCAACATAACAGATTTTCAAGAAAAAATAGATATTCTTGGAATGATACAAGGATACGAAGAATCCAGCTATTTTGGAGACACAACAAATATAAAAAATTGTTTTGAATTTGAAATAAATACTTTTATTAATGGACTATGGAGATTGTTTTATGAATAAACAAAAAGTAGCTAACAGCTACTTTTTTATTTGACGGTAAATCTAGATCTTATAAAATATTATCTATTTTTTCTGATATCATTTTAAAGAAATTTTTTACAGAACAATCATCTTCTTTAAAATCACAAAAACAAATATCTTTAACAGCCGTTTCATCAAGAGAGCTACCATATAAAACGTGCCAAGCAACATATTTTTGTCTATCAGAATATTCTGGATATTTTTGTTGTAAGTTTTCTGTATATAAATCTAATTCCTTAACAAACCAAATAGAACCTTCTTTTTTGCCTAATTTTGATTCAATTTTATTTAATATAGTTGATTTTAATTTTTTATAATATTCTATATCTTCAAAAAATTTATCTATTTTGTTATCTTTTTTTGTTTCCGGAATATTAAAATTATTTTTCATAAAATTAAATTATTATTATCTTCTCTTTGTTAATTCAGCAATTTCGTGAGAAATTTTTCTAACTTTAATAGTTTTATAACCCAATTTAACAGCTTTAGTAAACCTATGAACACCATCAAGTATAATCCATTTATTTTTAAACAAGTAGAGTTCGATAGGATATTTAATGTCAGCTTGTTCTACTTTTTTTGCATGAGGTTTTTCCTTTTCAAAATTATTAATTAACATCCTAGGTGTTAAATTCCAATCATCAGTTCCTTCTTGCTCAAGATAGGGAATATCCAAATTATAATCAATTTCTGATATAGAAATTTCTTCAACAGGAATATTATTTATTGCCCACAACTTTGGTTCATCAACATGAAACCCAACATTTATTATCTCTGGTATTTTTGTTTTTTGTATTAATTCTTGTTTTATTATTATTTCTAGTTTTTTTCTTGGCAATTTTAATATTTCTATATCTTTTATTTTTAAATTTTCTACAACATTTTCTATTAGATTAAGCCCAATGTAGTACCCGGCTCTATAGTTTAAAATATCGTCAGAGTTACTGGCATAGAACAACCCAATTTTTTTATTACTAGAATTATAATTTTTAAGAACAAATTTATATAATTCTAATGTTCTTTTTTCACATTCATTGTTCCATTTTTTCGTTTTATTTTTTGAAATATAATCAGCCCACAATGCGGTATCATCATTTGTTTTTAACAATTTCATACTTAAATAAGTTGCTATACCTTCTGTAATAATTTGTCTTGAAATAGATCTTTTTTCAGAGATATTATTAAAATAAAAATCTGGACAATTTTTATAATGCAAAGCATGAATTATTTCATGTAATATAAAAACATCAGCTTGTAATTTAGTTTCATATCCCTCAATTGGTAACCAAACAACAAACTCGTTATTGTCAAAAAAAGAATGTCCATTTGATGTGTTTTGGCCAACAAAAAGAATAACTTTCAGGTTTCTTATATTGAAATTATTTTTTGTTAATATTTTTTCTATTTTATCAAGAGATTTTAGTATTATTTTTTTTCTTTTTAAAACACCTTGCCATGAAAGTTTTTTTGAAAAATATTTTCTTTGAGCCCAATATTTAAAATAATGAGAAAATAAAGAAGGATATGATTTTTCATAAGACTTTAAATCATTTAAATTTAATATTTTTTCTTTATATTGTTTTGTAAGGTCAATTATATTCATTATTATATAATTGTATTCTAAATTATGTCTTTATTTTACCATATACAAACTATTTAATTAAATTAATTTAGATACCTTTCGATTATAGAGAAGTATCTGTTTTTATCTCGGTTCAAATCCTATCCTCTATAGTGAATAGGATTTGAACCTATATTAAATGTCTCTTAATAAAAGCTCTGCCAGAACCAGATTTCAAATATTAAAAAATCTCGCTTTCGCGAGATTTCTTAATGTAGTTTTTTTCTTCAGATAAATCACATATTTTAACACATGCGGATTTATCCGCCGAAGCTCGCTACAGCGAGCGAAGGCGGAGAGGACAGGATTTGAACCTGCGAGGGTTTTAAGGCCCTAACACGTTAGCAGTGTGTCGCTTTCGACCACTCAGCCACCTCTCCAACGCAAGTCATTATAATTGAAAAACTAAAAAAAAACAAGGCTTTGTATTAATTCTGTTAAATAAACTTTATACACATTAATATTTTTGTTTTATATAAAGCAAAAGGCTGGAAAATTAATTTTAAATTAATATGTTTTTTAATTGTATATAAAAAATATAATGTTATCTTAATAAATTAATATTATTTATTAATTTAAGATGAAAATAAAAAATTTAGCATTTATAGATGGTCAAAATTTACACATGGGTACAACAAAAATAGTAAATCCATGGAAAATTGATTTCAAAAAGTTTAGAATTTTTTTAAAAGATAAATACAAAGTAGAATACGTTTATTATTTTATAGGTTTTGTTATAGAAAACAATCAAGATTTATATACAAAAATAAAAAATTCTGGTTTTTTATTAATTTTTCGAGAACATAATTCAATGATGATAGGAAACAAAAAAGGGAATGTAGATTCAGATATAATTTTTTATATAATGAAAAAAATATATAAAAAAGAGGATTTTAATAAAATAATTCTAATTTCTGGTGATGGAGATTATAGACTTTTAGTAGATTTTTTAATAGAAGAAGAAAGATTTGAGAAAATAATATTTCCAAATAGATTTTTTGCTTCATCTTTATATAAAAAACTTACATTAAAATATTTCGATTATTTAGATAGGAAAGATATAAAAAACAAAATTTCGCTTAAAAATAAAAAGAGTTCCTAGAGCACCAACGCTTTTCGGATTTCTTTTTGTCTTAATACAATTTAATAGTATCATAAAAATAAAATCTGTAAAGGTTGAAAAAATTATGTTTTTATGATACATATTAAGCAACAAATTTTATTATATGGAGGATTAAATGAGCGAAGGTTTTAGATCTTTTGATATGGGTGTTTTTGACAAGTCTTATGGTGATGACCAAATTCAAAGCAGATTTTTTTATCTGATTCTTGGTCTCGCTGTTATTTATGGACTTGGATTGACAGTGTATATTTCAAGTATAACTTCAAACAGCGAAGTCGCAATGAGTTTTATATTGGGCTTAGTAAAAGGTATGTCTTCAGGAACTGTTTTGCAAAAAATATTATTTTTCATATTATTTTTTGCACTTTTTCTTGGCTTGCCACTTATCGGCGCAACAATGTCATCTTCAAGTGATAGCGCTCTGATTTCATTTGCAGGTTATCATTTTATTATTTTGCCATTTGGTTTTTTAAACAGCATATTATTTCTAGTTTATGAATCAAACTCAATTTACAGTATTTTTCTTTTAACCTTGGTTGCATCAATTGTAATGTGTTTATTGGGAGCATTGTTCCCGGATTTTTTTTCAAAAATAGGGGGAGCACTTGGAGCAGCATTATCTGCTCTCATTATTGCCTCAATAATAAACACAATATTTTTTGGAAATTCTACTAAAGCAGGATTTATAGATTATATTGGTGCTGGAATTTTCTGCCTCTATATCGGTTACGATTTTTGGAGAGCAACAGAAGTAAGAAAAACCTTTGATAATGCTGTTGATATTGCAGTGCAGCTATATCTTGATATGTTGAATCTCATGCTTTTTCTTCTTAAAATAATGGGAAAAAGAAAAGGATAAAAGGAGAAATTATATGATGCCAAAAAATTTGGTTATTGTAAGACATGGTGAATCTGAGGGTAATGTTGTAAAACAAAACCTTTTTCACGGGGATGGTTCTTTGTATACAGAAAAATTTAAAGAAAGACATGACGCTAATTATAGGCTTAGTAAATTAGGAGTGTATCAATCAAAAATTGCTGGGGAATATATAAAAGAAAATTTTGGAGAAAATTTTTTTGATGCAGCTTACACATCTTATTTTATAAGAGCGATAGAAACGGGCTGTAATTTGGATCTCGATATTAAATGGAGAATACGTTATGAGCTTATAGAAAGAGATTGGGGTGAGCTCGGAACATTGTCTCCATCGGAAAGGGATAAAAAATTTCCTGATTGGAAAAGAACAAAAAATGAAGATCCACTTTTTTGGAGACCACAAGGTGGTGAAAGAATGATAGATGTTCAAACAAGGGTAAAACAGTTTATAGGCACACTTCACAGACAACACACAGAAGAAAATGTTTTAGTTGTTTGTCATGGGGAAGTGTCTTGGGGCTTTAGACTTTTACTTGAAAGTATAAGTCCAATGGATTATAAAATTCTGGATCAATCCAAAAAAGAATTTGACAGAATTCATAATTGTCAGATACTCCACTACACAAGAATAAATCCAATATTAGAAAACCAAGAGCCAAGCAAAAAATTGGAATGGATAAGATCAATATGTCCTTGGGATGATACAAAATCAAGCAACAAGTGGCAACATATTAATCAAGAAAAAAAATATTCAACAGAAGATTTAAAAGCAATGTATGAAAAAGTGCCAAGAATTTTCTCGGATTTTTAAACAAAATCGTAGGCTTCGAAAACATTCGAAGCCTATTTTTTATTTGCTTTTATTAATTAGACATTGTAAATTAAGTACATGGAGGAAAATATGGGGGAAAATATGGAGAAACTAAAATTATCTATTCTAGATAAATATAAAAATATTGATGTTAACGAGGCACTAAGAAATTGGCCGCTCCCAGATAGCTATTGGGAGAAAGATGCTGAAATAAGTGCAGAATTAGCAAAGAAAAATAAAGAACGTCAAGACTCAATAAAAATGAGCGATAAAAAATTTCGCAAGCCATTTGATCTTTGAATTTATATAGGATCAAGCCACTTTTTTAAAGTGGTTTTTTAATTTGTTTTTAATATTCACATGTATTAAAATAGCAATATAAATTTAATATAAAAAAATGGCAGTTACACCAAGTTACAAAGAATATATATTAGAACAATTAGAAAGAGCAGGAATAAATTGCACAAGCAGAAATATGTTTGGTGGAGTTTCTATTTTTTATAATAATAAACCATTCTCATTAATATCAAATGATGAATTATATTTTAAAGTAGATGATAAAATTATAGAAGATTTTATAAGTCTAGGCTCAAAAGCTTTTTCACCATTTGGAACATATGAAATGAAATATTATTCAGTACCAGAAAACATAATAGAAGATATAGAAGAATTAAGAAATTTAATAAATAAAATTTTAGAAATAATATAAATTAAATGAAAAAAATAGAAGAAGAAATATTAAAATTTAGAGATGAAAGAGATTGGAAACAATTTCACACGCCAGGAAATTTGGCAAAATCCATCTCTATTGAAGCAGGAGAATTATTAGAATGTTTTCACTGGAATGATGAATATAAAAAAGAACAAGTAGAAGATGAATTAGCTGATGTTTTTAATAGTTGCGTTTTGTTGGCACATGAGTTAGGAATTGATCTTGAAAGCATATCTTTAAATAAAATAGAGAAAAATAAATTAAAATACCCAATAGAAAAATCAAAAGGAAGTAGTAAAAAATATACTGAGTTTGATATATGATATAATAGGTAATATTATAAAAATAATTTTATGTTTCCATTTAATCTCTTCAAAAAAAAATATAAAAAAATAGGGTTAGTTTTAGGTGGTGGAGGATCAAGAGGGTTCTATCATATTGGTGTTATAAAAGCATTACAAGAATTAAATATAAAAATAGAAAGAATATCAGGAACATCAGTAGGAGCTAT
>Ga0302292_1000441_pt1 | contig 29392 bp, 31 predicted proteins | sample III_Fen_N2_1_FD_194553 | JGI IMG/M metagenome (GOLD analysis project Ga0302292, IMG submission 194553) | Peat permafrost microbial communities from Stordalen Mire near Abisko, Sweden - III_Fen_N2_1 | ecosystem: Environmental > Terrestrial > Soil > Wetlands > Permafrost | place: Sweden: Abisko...
GATAAAGTTTCTTCTGTTACTTTAGCTCAAGCTAATGCTTCTGCTCCAAGAATAGCTGACTTTGTTATTAAAAATATTGGTGTAAATCAAGTTATTCCTGCCATGACTTCTTCTGGAAGTTATTCTCTTGGAATTACATTATCTATCATTGGTGACGGAACATCTACTGGACCAACTGTTACTTACAATGGTAAAAATGTTTCTAATGGAAATATTTATGTTGATAATAGTAGTTTTGATCTTTTGAATTTATATTCTAGTGATCCATCAACTGTTTGGTCATCAAATTATTTGGGTGATTATAGAACTGTATATAGTGATTCAAATCAAAGTTCTATATATGATGGTTCAGCAACTTCAAATATTTATGTTTTTTCACAAAGTTATGCTAGTCCAGAAGACGTGATTTATACTGCTACTAGTTCTTCTGGTGTTACTAACATTACTGTTCATTATGGAACTGGTAAGGATTGTGGTAGTGGTGTGTGGGTAAATAATGGTGCTGCTTGTCCTGCGCCAACTATTAATTATGCTGGCCAAGATATTTCTAATAATGGAGATATTTATGTTGCGGCTAATTTTCGTAGTTGGGCTTATTCTAGTGATCCTTTAACTGTTTGGGATTCTAATCTTAGTAATGATGTGAATAGTTGGCGAGGTATAGATAGTTATAGTGGTCATTATTGGGTATTCTATGGTAGTGATAGTTACTATTCTTTAATTTCTAGTAATTTAGAACAACAAAGTGTATTTTTAGGTGCAGAAGATGCATATGTAGACTCTGGGTCTATTTCTCCTGCAAATATTACTTATACCGCTACTGGTGTTGATGGTAGTGTTACTACTTTTACTGTTCATTATGGAACTGGTAAATATTGTTCAAGCAATGATACATGGATTAGCAATAGTGCTACTTGTCCTATATTTGGGTAAATGGATTAGTAATTAGTGCTTGCTTCTTGTGTGATCTAAAAAAGACGAATTTGATTCGTCTTTTTTATTTTGATCTGATATTTTTTAGATTAAAATATTTAGTGTAACAAATATTTTTCCAGTCGGTTGGACTTTTATCTATATCTCTAAAATATATACTTTTTGGTTTATTTGATAACATTTTGACAACTAATTTTTGGTTAATATTGTGTTGTATTGTTTTATATCTATCATTTAATTCTATATTATATCTATAAGCTTCTCCTGATAATATGTCTTTATAGGCTAGATTTGTATTGTTTTTTGTTATTAATATTGAAGATATTGTTAATATAATAAGGCCAAATTTTATTTTATTGGATGTGTTTATATTATTAATAAAATTTACTAATTTATTTTTTGGATTATTCTTTATGTAGTTTGATAAATTATATAAATTAAAAAATAAACTTAGTAAAAATATAAAATATATAACATTTAATGTTCTATCTTCTACTGTCGGCCAATTTAATATAAAGAATCCGCTGAATATTATAAATAAATTTAGTAATAATAAAATAATTGGATTTAAAAAATTTTGTTTAAGCTCTTTGTGTCTTATTAAAAATATAAAGAAAGTAGAAGAAATTAGCGCAACAGGGAAGTTTATCCATTTTATTGGATATTTTTTTAAAGCATTTATTGAGAAAAATATTTTTGATATTATTTGTTCGGAAAATGTTCCTTTTACTGAAAGAGAATTTCTAATAAAATTTCCAGGAGCCGATAAACTAAAGGTTGAAAATAGAAAAAATATTATAAAAAAGTAGAAGAATAGCCATTTTTTGTTATCATTTTTTATAAATAAATATAAAAATATAAAAAACAATAAAGGTAATATTGTGAATATAAAAATTTCATTAATTCCGGCTAATATTATTAATATTATTGATGATATTATTATATCTAAATTATTAAATTTATTTTTGATAATTTTTATAAAAAAACTAGTTAAAAATAAAGTTAAAATTACTCCTGTTTGGTATATTGCAAATGATCCAGAAAACCAATATAAACCTTCTGCTATTGATGGCATGAATAAAACATAATAACAAAAAAATATTAATGCAAAAATTAAATTTTTTGATTTACTAAAATTAAATAAATTTTTTATAAAGAAGTAAAAAGAATAAATTAATAAAATTAAGAATATTGGGGTAATAATTTTATAAGAATTTATGTTATTAGAATAGATTATTGGATTTAAGTAATGTAGTAATCCTTCAGAGTATCTGAAACTCCAATTGTTATAATATTTTGTTGATATTGCTATAAAATTACTTGTTTTTCTATCACTTGCGAAACAAAAATCATCTGCTGCTGATGGTTGATTAAAAAAACATAAAATAAAAAAAGGTAGTATTAAAGAAATTAAAATTCCAAAAATTGTCAATTTTGATACTTTAGAAAGTATATTTGGAATTGTTGTTATGCCTTCTATTGCTAGTTTTAACATTTTAAATAAACTGTATTTTGTTTTTCCTTTTGTTCTATTTTGTCTATCAAAATCTATAAAACAATAATTAAAACCAGAAAAGGCTATAGCTCCTTTCAAATGTTTATTGTTTGATTTCTTGATTTCTTCTAAAACATTTTTACTTATTAATCTAAAATCGCCAACATCTTTTGGGATTTTATTATCACTTAGTTTGTATATTAAATTATAATAAATATTTGCTGTAGTTTTTTTAAAAAAACCATCATGTCTATTAGCTTTTCTTCCATAAACAATATTGAAACCTTCTTCTGATTTTTTAATCATTTTTAATATTAATTCTGGTGGATCTTGCAAATCAGAATCTATAGTAATTATAAGATCTCCGTTTGCATTATTAAGACCAGCTTTAAAAGCAATTTGTTGGCCAAAATTTTTAAAAAATTTTATTATTTTTATATTATTGTATTTCTCTCTATATTCTTTTAATTTATTTAAAGAATTATCACTGCTTCCATCATCTATAAATATGTATTCAAAAATATAATCAATTTTTAATTGATTTTCAACGCTTTGTAGTCTAGATATTAATTCGTCTATGTTTTCGGATTCGTTATATATCGGTAGTATTATAGAAACTAATTTTTGCATGATTTGTTGTTTAATTAATTCAATACTAGCAATAGTTAAATGAATTTAAAATAGGTGCTTTTCCACAGTTTTGTTTCATGCTATAATTAGACTATTAAATATAAATTAATAATTTATGATCTCTTTATTTAGAAAAACTAATTTAAAGAATGTAATTGGATTATCTCTTGTTATATTTGGATTAGTTACATCTATTGTTTATGCTGCTAGTACTCCTGATTTTACTTTAAAGATTAATCCAGGAACTTTATCTATTGATATAGTTGATCCTTTAGATTACTCAACTAAGGCTAATCCTTCTTTTAGTATTGGTGGTACTTCTACTTTCTCTTCTATGACATCTGTTACTGCTACTGGTGTTTTAGGTGATGATACTAATGGTGTTATATATGTTTCTAATCCTGATGCTACAAGTTCATGGACTGCTTCTGTTGGTGTTAGTACAACACAATGGACAACAGGTGGTGCTACTCCTACTGTTTTCCCATATAATGCAGCTACACAAGCACAAGGACAACTTACTATTAATCCATCTACTGCTACTTTAACTTCTGGTAAATCAGGTATTACACTAGACGCTAGTGTTAGTTTAGGAAGTTCTGGAACTTTCTCTAATACTGTTTCTTCTGTTACTTTAGCTCAAGCTAATGCTTCTGCTCCAAGAATAGCTGACTTTGTTATTAAGAATATTGGTGTAAGTCAAACTATTCCTGCTATGACTTCTTCTGGAGATTATTCTCTTGGTGTAACATTGTCTATTATTGGTGATGGAACATCTTCTGGACCAACTGTTACTTACAATGGTCAAAATGTTTCTAGTGGAGATGTTTATGTTGATACTTATGGTGGCTTTAGTGATTTAACTTTATCATCTAGTGATCCTTTAACTATTTGGACATCAAATTATTATAATGAAGAAAATAATAATTCATATAGACATATGTATGATCTAAATAATTATTATAATATGTATGGTGTCTTTGAATATAATGGTGGAGAAACCTCAGCAATTTTCACTAGATCAGATACTTATGCTATTTCAGAAGATGTGATTTATACTGCTACTAGTCCTTCTGGTGTTACTAATGTTACCGTTCATTACGGGACTGGTAAGGATTGTGGTGATAATGTGTGGGTAAGTAATAGTGCTACTTGTCCTCAAATTATTACTTATAATGATAATAATGGTATTGTGAAAAATGTTACTAATAGTGATATTTATACTAGTAATAATCATTATGCGAGAAGTTTTATTTTATCATCTAGTAATTCTTTGACTGTTTGGACATCTAGCTCTTCTAGTCAATATAGAGATATGTCTGATGATTCTGGACTTTACAATAATACCCCTTATCCATATGTTTATGTTTTTTCACAAAGTTATGCTGATCCAGAAGATGTAATTTATACTGCTACTAGTTCTTATGGTACTGCTAGTGTTACTGTTCATTATGGAACTGGTCAATATTGTTCAAACAACGATACATGGATTAGTAATAGTGCTACTTGTCCTATATAATCTAAAAAAGACGAATTTGATTCGTCTTTTTTTGTATTGAAAAAATAGGGTATAAATGATAAATTGTTATTATAAATTATAATAATTAATATTCTGAAGATATGTTTAATATTGCTGAAAACGAAAAAGATATTCTAGATTTTTGGAATGATAATAATATTTTTAAAAAATCTGTAAAAAAAGATGCTCCAAAGGGTGATTATTCTTTTTATGATGGTCCTCCTTTTGCTACTGGCTTACCTCATTATGGTCATATTGTTGCTTCTAGTATTAAAGACATGATTCCTAGATATATGACGATGAAAGGATATAGCGTTGAAAGACGTTGGGGTTGGGATTGTCATGGTCTTCCGGTTGAAAATTTAATTGAAAAAGAATTAGGATTCAAATCTAAAAAAGATATTGAAGATTTTGGTATTGGTAAATTTAATGAAGCTTGTCGTGACTCTGTATTAAGATATGCTGATGATTGGAAAGAATTTATTCCTAAAATTGGTAGATGGGTGGATATGGAAAATGATTATAGAACTATGAATCCTGAGTTTATGCAATCTACTTGGTGGGTTTTTAAATCTCTTTGGGATAAGAATTTGATTTATGAAGGACATAAGGCAATGCACGTTTGTCCTAGATGTGAGACTACTTTGTCTAATTCTGAAGTTACTCAAGGTTATAAAGATATTTCTGATTTGACTGCTACTGTTAAATTTGAATTAGTTGATGAATCAAATACATTTATTTTGGCTTGGACTACAACACCATGGACATTACCTGGAAACGTAGCATTAGCTGTTGGTAATGAAATAGATTATGTGAAGATAAAATGTCTAGTTTCTAGTGCCCAATGTCTAGTTGGGGAGTTTTATATTTTGGCTAAGAGTAGGGTTGAGAGTGTGGTAAAAGATTTAGAGTATGAAATTGTTGGTGAGTTTAAAGGAAGCGAATTAATAAATAAATCTTATAAGCCTTTGTTTTCTTATTTTGGAGATGATGAAAAACTTAAAAATAAGGAAAATGGATGGAAAGTTTATGGTGGTGATTTTGTTACTACTACTGATGGTACTGGTATAGTTCATATTGCTCCTGCTTTTGGTGAGGATGATATGAAACTTGGTAAACAATTTAATTTACCATTTGTTCAACATGTAAAAATGAGTGGTGTTTTTGTTGATATTGTTGCTAAAGATTTTGGTGCAGGACAAGTGAAACCTAAAGAAGATTCTAGCTTAATGGATTTAGAAATTGTTAAATGGCTAATAACTAATAACAAACTATTTTCAAAAGAAAAATATAAACATTCTTATCCTCATTGTTGGAGATGTGATACGCCTTTATTGAATTATGCTACAAGTTCATGGTTTGTTAAGGTTGAAGAAATAAAAACTAAATTGGTTGCAAATAATCAAAAAGTTCATTGGGTGCCAGAAAATATTAAAGATGGAAGATTTGGTAAATGGTTGGAAAATAGTATTGATTGGGCTGTTTCTCGTACTAGATTTTGGGGATCTCCACTTCCTGTTTGGAAATGTACAAGTGATAATTGTAAAAATATAAAAGTTATTGGTGGTGTTGAAGAATTACAAGAAGAATTGAATAAAAATAATAATAATAGAATCACAAAAATTATTATTTCTAGACATGGAGAAAGTGAAAAAAATGTTAAAGGTGTTGAGTGGTCTGGTAATGAAGGTTATCCTTTAACTCAAAATGGAATAAATAATATAGATAAAATATCTAATGAAATAGATGGTGATTTTGATATTATTTTATGTTCTCCAGTTTTAAGAACTAGACAAACAGCTGAGATATTAAATAAAAAAGCTAATAAAGAAATAGTTATCTTAGAAGAATTGAGAGAGATGAATAAGGGTAGTTGGGAAGGGGAAGATGTTTCTGTAGAAACTAAAGAAGATATTAAAAAATATAAAAAATTATCAGGCGAAGAAAGATATAATTATAAGAAAGGTAATAGCGGAGAATCTTTTGCGGAACTTGAAGTTAGAATTAGAAAATTTGTTGATTCTTTAGATCAATATAAGGGAAAGAAGATACTAATTGTTACTCATGATGGTTTAAAGAATCTTATAGAAGGAGTATTTAGAGAGTGGAGTCGTGAAAAATGTATGTACATGATTGATAGAAATTATTTTGGATATTCTACTATTTTTGTTGATAATTCTACTAAAAAAGAATTTGATCTTCATAAACATATTGTTGATGAGATAACTTTTTCTTGTCCGGATTGTGGTAAGGAAATGAAAAGAATTCCTGAAGTTTTTGATTGTTGGTTTGAGAGTGGTTCTATGCCTTATGCTCAATTGGGCTATCCTTTTTCTAATAAAGAAAAATTTGAAAAAAGATTTCCAGCTGAATTTATAGCTGAAGGTCAAGATCAAACTAGAGGATGGTTCTATACTTTAATGATTTTAGGTACTGCACTATTTGATAAACCAGCTTTTAAGAATGTTGTTGTAAACGGTATTATGCTTGCTGAAGATGGTCAAAAGATGAGTAAGAAGCTTAAAAATTATCCTGATCCAAACATTGTTTTACAAAAATATGGTGCGGATGCTTTGAGATATTATTTATTATCATCTCCTGTTGTTTCTTCACAAGATTTGAATTTTTCAGAAAAGGGTGTTGAAGAGGTTGTGAAAAAAGTTATTTTAAAAATAGTTAATGTTTTGGATTTTTATAAGATGGCTGACCCAGCCTTCGCTAAAGCTTCGGCGGGTGAAAATCTAATTTTTGAAAACATGGAAAATAATTCTGATAAATGGATTATTGCTAGACTGAATGAATTGGTTAAAGGTGTTTCTGAAAATTGGGATAAATATTATTTAGCTGAAGGTACTCGTTTGATTGAAGATTTTATTGATGATTTGTCTAATTGGTATGTGAGAATTAATAGATCTAGACTTAAAACTGGAAATGATAAAGTTTTGGCTTTGTCTATTTTAAAGCACGTTTTGTCTACATTATCTAAAATTATTGCTCCAGTTATGCCTTTTATTTCTGAATATTTATATAAAGAAATTGATGGAAGGTTAGAATCTGTGCATCTTGAGAGTTTTCCAGAATTTGATGAAAAACTTATTAATAAAAAATTATTATTAGAGACTTCTTTTGTTCGTAATGTTTTAAGTCTTGGTCTTTCTATTAGAAAACAAAAAAATATAGCGACTCGTCAACCTTTGAATAATATTACTGTTGTTGCAAACGATATTCAAAAAAATATTGTTTTAGAAAATAAAGATGTTATTTGCTCTGAATTAAATATTAAAGAAATTCAGTTTGTTTCTAGAATGGAAGATATAGCTCAAATGCAATTAAAGCCTAATGCTAGAGTTCTTGGACCTAAATTTGGTAAAGAGGTTCAAGATATTATTAATAAGGCTAAAGCGGGCAATTTTGAGTTAAATGGCGATATCGTTGTTGTAGATTCTAAATGGAATATTGAATTATCAGATTGTGAAGTTGCTTATATTGGTAAAGAGGGAATTGATGTAGCTTCTGATCATGGTGTTGTTATAGCTTTAAATACTGAAATTACTAACGAATTAAGACTTGAGGGGCTAGCTCGTGAGTTTGTTTCTATTGTTAATGATTTAAGATCTGAAAAAAACTTAACTCTTTCTGATAAAATAAGTATTAAATATTTTTCTGAAGAAGAAGATATTAAAAATGCTGTAAAAAACAATGAAGAATTTATTTTGAATAATGTTGCTGCTATTGGTATTTTCTTCGTTTCTAATATTGGTAAAGAATTTGAGATTGATGGTAAAAAATTGAACGTGGAGATTGAATAAAAAATAATATGTTAGATATTAGAACTAATTTATTTATATTGAAACAACAGGATTCTGGTGATCTTGATAGAATTATTACTGTTTATACTAGTGATTTTGGGAAAAGAATAATAAAACTTAAAAGTTCTTATAAATTTTTATCTAAATTAAATTCAAATCTTCAGATGTTTTCTATTGTTGATTGTGATATTATTATTGGGAAAAATTTTGATAAAGTTTGTAATGCTAATATAGAAAAGGTTTATAATAATATGTTTTCTGATTTGAGAAAAAATATTGCTTATGTTTTTATTTCTGAAATAGTTCAAAAGCAAATGGATTTTTATTTTTCTGACAAAAGGGTTTATAATTTATGTATTGGATATTTTGATTTTATTAATGATATGAAATTAAAAGAAGATGTTGTTATTGAATCTATTGATTTTACAAGAGATAAAGATTTGATAAAGATATTATATGGCTTCTTTGTTAATTTTTTTAAGATAAATGGTATTGGAGTTACTTCTATAAATAAAAAAATATCTAATAAAAATGATTTTTTTCAATTTATTTATGCTAATATAGAAAGAGATCTAGAAATAGAGAAGTTTTTTAAATAATAATTAAATTTATGTTTGAAGAAAAAAAAGAGGAAAGTAATGAAGAAGTTTTAAATGATATTTTAAAAACTGATCACAGAAAAGTTGTTGAGAATATTTTTAATTCTGATAAAGAGAAAACTTTAGAATTGAGTAAGCCTAATTTATTCAAAAGAATAGTTTTATTTCTTATAATTATTTTATTATCAGCTGTTGCTGTTATGCTTATTGTGTTTACGAAATTTAATCAAACTATTGATACAAAAGTTGTTCCTGCTGATTATTCAAATAAAATAGTTTTAAATATAGAAAGTCCAGCTGGTGTTAGTGATGATGGTCAGATAGAATATTCTTTGTCATTTAAAAATACAGAAAGTTATAAGATGAAAAATATTGAACTTTCTGCTAGATTTCCTGCAGAATTTTCATATGTGTCATCTGATACGGAGACTTATCTTGTTAATGATGAATATGCTAAATGGAAAATTAATGATTTAAATCCTGGTGAAGAAAAAAAAGTTACATTTAAAGGAACTTTATTTGGTGCTATAGGTGTTGATAGTATTCTATCTGCTTCTATTGATTATAATTTTGAATCTATTTCATCTACTTTTTCTAGTAATAATTCTTTTAAAATTACTATTGGTAAATCTATTTTTGATATTGTTGTTGAAAGAGCTGATATTTTCTATAAAGATAAAGAAATATCTTATAAAATTAAAATTAAAAACAATAGTTCTAAATCTTTAAAGAACGTTAAAGTTGCTTTTAAATATCCAGAATATTTTAAAATTAGTAAATATAGTGAAGAGCCAACAAAGATTTATAAAGATGAACAAGCTTATTGGATTTTTGATTTAAATAAGAAACAGGAAAATAAGACAGATACTTCTGTTGACGATTATTATGAAAAAATTATCACACTAACGGGTGTTGTTGATTCTGATAATATTAATGAAGTTAATTTTAATATAACAGCTGGTGTTATTGCAGATATGGGGAATGTTGATAATATTGATTCTATGTTTTCAAAGGATGACACTATTAGAACTTCTATTTCTGGATTGAATTTTGTTGTTAAAACTTCTTCTGATATTGTTGATAGTGGTGCAGATAGAAACTCTATTGCTAATGTTAATAGCCCTTATAAAATTTCTTTTAAATATAATAAAACAAATAAAGATTTATCTTTTAAAGATTTGAGATTGGTTGTTGAATTTTTAGGAGATGATATTATCAATCCTAAAATAAATTTTAGTACTGTGCCAAAGTTCACAGATAGTAGTGTTGGTGGGACATCTAATTATATTGTTGAATGGAATAGGGATAATAATTCTGGTTTTAAAGATGTTTCTGAAACAGAAAAAGAATTAAGTATGTCTTTGTCTTTTAAAAAAGATGCATTAACTAAATTTAAAGAAGGTGGATATTTTTCTAATGTTAAAATAACTTTATTTGGTAAAAATAATTCTGGTAGCGAAATAACATTGGTGGATAATAAAATATTTAAATTAATTTTAGATAGTGATTTGTCTATTAAAACAGCATCTACAAAGGTTACTTTAAAAAGTGGTGTTAAATCTACTCCTTTAGAATTAACTTTTAATTTATCTAATAATTATAATAAACTTTCTGGAACTGCTATTTATTTCACTTTGCCTGCTGGTGTTGAGTATTCTTCTGATTCTGTACTTTCTAAATCTACTAAATTTGATTATGATCCTATTGCTAAAAAAATAAGTTGGGTGATAGGTGATATTGATTCTTTTGAAAAAAATATTACTGGTAAATTTTATTTAAATGTTACTCCTGATGTTAAATTTGTTGGTAAAAATATTGAACTAACTTCAAAAATAAATGTTATATATAAGGACATTACTTTAAATAAAGATTTTTCTGTTGATATAAATCCAGCTATGAGTGTTAGTAAGGTTTCTAAATAATAAAAAATAAAAAAATTGTAGGTATCAGATATATCTGGCACCTACAATTTTTTTTATTTTATTTATTCTATTCTAGTTATGTCTGCACCAATTTTTATTAATCTTTCTTCTATTTTTTCATATCCTCTATCTATTATTTCAGCATCATTAATAGTGCTTTGTCCTTCTGCTAATAATGCTGCAATTATCAAAGCTGCTCCAGCTCTTAAATCTAATGATTTTACTTCTGTTCCATATAATGGAGTTGGTCCAGATATGATAGCTCTATGTGGATCGGCTACAATTGCATTAGCTCCCATTTTTATTAATTCATTTAAATATCCCATTCTACCTTCGAACATTGGATCTTGTATAAGTGTTGTACCTTGGCATTGTGTGGCTAAAACGCCAAATACTGATTGTAAATCTGTTGGGAATCCTGGGTATGGTAATGTTTGTAGTTTAAATGATTTTAAATTAGAAGTTGGTAATACAAGTAGGAAATTGCTGCCAACTTCAATTTCTACACCTATTTCTTTTAATTTTAATAATATAATATCTAAATGATCTGGGACAATATTATTAATTTTTAATTGTCCATGTGTAGCGGCTGCTAATACAATAAATGTTCCTATTTCTATTTGGTCTGGGATTATTGTGTGTTCTCCTCCTTTTAATTCTTCTACTCCTTTTATTGATATTTCATGAGTGCCTATTCCCGTTATATCTGCACCAATTTTATTTAAAAAATTACATAAATCTTGTACGTGTGGTTCACAAGCAGCTAATTTAATTGTAGTTGTTCCTTCTGCTAAGACAGCTGCCATCACTAAGTTTTCTGTTGCTGTTACTGAGAATTCTGGTAAAACAATTTTATTCCCAATTAATTTTTGGACTTTTAATTTATAAGATCTATTTCCTTTTTCTATACTTGCACCTAATTGCTGGAAGCCTGATATATGGCTATCCAATGAACGATTACCAATAATACATCCTCCTGGTTCTGGAAGATCTATTTCATGGAATCTTGCGAGTAATGGACCCATAAATAATACTGAAGATCTCATACGTCTTACTGCTTTTTCGTCTAATTGCATTGGGTTTATATCTGAGTTTGATATTTTTAATGTATGTTCATCCAAATATTCTATATTACTTCCAAGGTTTCTCATTATTTCAATTATAGCTCTTACGTCTGAGATATTTGGAACGTTTTTTATAATACAAGTCTCCTTAGTAAGTAGGGTAGAGGCTAATATTGGTGTTGTTGCGTTTTTCATTCCAGAAACTTCAATTTCACCACTTATTTTATGTTTTCCATTGATAATAAATTTTGACATATTTGTTTTTAATTTTTTAAATTATTTCTATTTCTTTTTCTAATGATATATTTAATTTTTCTAATATTTCTTTTTCTATTTTTGATATTAAATTAATTATATCATTAGAAGTTGCATTTTCTTTGTTGATTATAAAGTTTGCATGTTTATCAGATATTTGTGCTCCACCTAAAATAATTCCTTTTAATCCTATTTTGTCTATTAGAAATGCGGTTGCTATTATATTATCTTTTATTTGATAATTATTTTCTAATATTAATTTATTTAGTTCTTTATTATTTTTATCAAATTTTATATTTTTAAATATACATCCGGCTGATTTTTCGTTTACTGGCTGTGTATTTATTTTTTTTGTAATATTTTCTTTGAATATATCTTTAATTTTAATTATTTCTTCTTCGTTAACTTTTTTTAATTTTAATGTAGCTTCTATAATTATGTATTTGTTTGGGTTTTCTTTAAAAATAGAGTTTCTATAATTAAATTCACATTCTTTATTTGAAAATATTTTTATTTCTTTTGTTTGAGTGTTCAATGTTTTTACGGTATTTATTATTGAACATATTTCTCCATTAAATGAACCAGAGTTTCCAAATATTGCTCCACCTATCGTCCCAGGTATTCCGGCTGCCCATTCTAGTCCTGCGAGATTGTTTTTAAAAGATTCTTGAACAAGATATTGCAGACCTATGCCGGATCCAGCTAATATAGTATCATTGTTTATTGTGAGGTGTTTAATTTCTGGTTTTATAATTGCTAGGTCGCTTGTTTCTTCTGTAAAGAGAATATTACTTCCTCCTCCTAAAACAAAATATTTGAGATTTTTTTGTGATATAAAGTCTAGAGAAGCTTTTATATCTTCTGTGTTATAGACGTTAAAAAAATATTTACATTTGGAGTTTATCCCAAAAATATTGTGCTTTAAAATATTGTAATTTTCTTCTACTAGCATAATAGATTGTGTCTATAATTGTTTAATGTTTAAATTATATAAAATAGGCTTGTTATTTGCAAATGTTATCTCGACTTTTTAATTTTATTTTTTTGTGATATTTTGTTTATATTAATTGTTGTAATTTATTTTGATGAAAAATTTTGAACTTATTAAAACTAACGGTAAAGCTCGTCTTGGAAAATTGATTACTGGTCATGGCGTTGTTAATACTCCTTGTTTTATTCCTGATGCTACACTTGCTGCCGTTAAAACTCTTTCTATTGCAGATCTTCATGATATTAATATGGAGATTATTTTGGGTAATACTTATCATCTTATGATTAGACCTGGCATGGACATTATTGATGCTGCTGGTGGTCTTCATAAATTTATGAATTGGAATGGACCTATACTTACTGATAGTGGTGGTTTTCAGGTTTTTTCTCTTGGTAAAATTAGAAAAATTACTGAAGAAGGCGCTACTTTTCGTGATCATTTGAGTGGTAATAAAATTACTTTAACTCCTGAAAAATCTATTCAAATTCAAAAGATTTTGGGTTCTGATATTATGATGACTTTAGACGAATGTGTTGATGCGAATCGTGATTATAAATATTTTAAGAAGTCTGTTGATATGACATTAAGATGGGAGGAAAGATCTCTTAAAGAGGCTAGAAATGGTGTTATAGGGAACAATCCTAATCAACAAATTTTTGGTATTATTCAAGGTGGTAAATTTGAAGATCTTAGAAAATATTCTTTAGAAAAAACTATTCAAATGGATTTTGATGGTTTTGCTATTGGTGGTGTTTCTGTTGGTGAGAGTAGAGAAGATAAATATAATGTTTTAGATTGGGTTGCTCCGTTAATGCCAGAAAATAAGCCTAGATATTTGATGGGTCTTGGTTATCCTGAAGAAATTATTGAAGGCGTTAAGCGTGGTATTGATATTTTTGATTGTGTTATTCCAACGCGTAATGCGAGACATGGGCAATTGTTTATCAATCTTCAATTAAATTCTTTTGATGATTATAAACATGATGTTTTAAAGATTAAAAATAGTAAATACAAGAATGATTTTTCTCCTGTTGATGAAACTTGTGATTGTTATACTTGTAAGAATCACACAAAAGCTTATTTGCATCATTTACTTAATGTTAATGAGATATTGGGCATGAGACTTATGACTTTACATAATTTGAGATTTTATATGAGGTTAATGGAAAGATGTAGGGAAATTATTTAAAAATAAAATAAAAAGACAACATTTGTTGTTTTTTTATTTTTATTATGGTAATTTTATTTTATAATTTATATGGAGGTATATATGAATTGTGCTGAAGAAAAAGGATGTTCAAATAATAGAAGTGGAGTTCTTTCTGATTTTGATATTAAGAGACTTATTGAATCTGGTGAAATTAAAATTGGTGTTTCTGGTGCTTATAAAAAATTGATTTTTGATGATGAAAATACTGAAAAAATGCCTAAATTCAATTTGTCTCAGATTGGTCCTTGTTCTATCGATTTGAGACTTGGTTATGATATTGTTGAATATAAAATTCCTAATGGAACCATTATTGATTTTAGGGAATTCAAAAAAAATGGTGGTATTCCTAAGGAATTTGTAAAAAAAACTATGATTCCTTTTGGTGAAGGAATTGTTCTTGAACCTCATCATTGTTATCTTGGTACTACTATTGAAAGTGTTGTTGTTCCGAGATATCTGAGAGCTATTGTCGAAGGAAAGAGTACACTCGGGAGATTTTTTATTATTCCTCATGCTGCTGCTGGTTATATTGATCCAGGATTTGGATTGAGCTCCGGTTGTACGGAGTATGGTAATCAGATTACTCTTGAAATTGTAAATCTTAATGATTTTGCTATTCGTTTTTATCCAGGCGATTTTATTTGTCAGCTTGAATACGCTAGTCTTATGAGTGAATCTGAAAATTCTTATGATAAGAGAATCTCTTCTCTTTATGTGAATCAAGTTGGGACAAAAATGCCCATTACTAAAAACCTTGTTAGTATTTGATTATTTTCGAACCAATGAAATATTTGGTTCGTTTTTTATTTTTTGTTATAATCTAAATGTATTAATTATTATATTGTTCTATGGATAAAAAAATATTTGGGGTAACTGGTGAAATTGGTTCAGGTAAAGATACTATTGCTAATTTTATGATTAAAGAATTTGCTGCGAAGATGTTTAAGTTTTCTGATGTTTTGAAAGATATTTGTGCTAGATTAAATTTGGAAATTAATACTAGAAATCTGCAAGGTGTTTCTACTGCGTTGCGTTCTTTTGTCGGTGAGAATGTACTTGTTAATGCTATTTTAAATGATTGCTTGAAGTCTGAGGCTGAAATTATTGTTGTAGCTGGAATACGAAGACTTGTTGATTTTGAAAATTTAAATAAAATTGAAGGATTCAAGCTTATTTATGTGGATGCTACTATTGAGAATAGATATGCTAGAACTTTAAATAGAGATGAGAAAGTGGATGATTCTTCTAGGTCTTTTGAAGATTTTAAGAAAGATAACAAGCAGGAATGTGAGGTTGAAATTGCTCAACTAAAAAGTCTTGCTGATTATGTTATTGATAATAATGGAAGTTATGAGGAATTTATTGAAAATATAAAAAAGATTGTGTAATTAGTTATTTTGTGGTATTTTATAATAAATTTAATTATTAAGGGAGATAATATGGATTACGGAATAAATAATCATCTAAAGATTACTCCTATTAAACCAATTGCAAATATTGGAGATAAAAAAATTGATAGTAGCTTAGATGATAAAGCTTTTGAAAAGTTATTTGAAGAGGCTAAAAGAACTAGTGTTGCTGGTGTTGGGATGCCTAAAGATTTATTGATTGGTCTTATTGATAGTTTTGGTGCTATAGATAAAGAGGATGAAAAAGCTGCAAGAGAGCAAGAAGAAGTTCGTGATATTTCTACAAATAATTCAAATACTGTTTCTAGGGTTATTGAATCTTCTAATTCTGCGCCGGTAAAAATTTTTAGAAGAAACCCTTATGGGAAAAAATAAAATCGAGATTAGTCTCGATTTTTTTTATATTAAATTTAATTCTTTTACATAATCCCAAAGTATTATACTTGCTGCTGTTGATACATTTAAAGATTTTAATACTCCTTTTTGTGGTATTGATACTATTATTCCTAAGTTTATTTTTTTGGCTTCTTCCATTATTTCTTCACTAATACCTCTGTTTTCATTTCCAAAGATAAATATTGGTGTTGAATTTTTTGGTATTTCGTTTTTCCATTTTATTTCTTTAAGATTTTTTCCGCCTATCTCAACAAAAATAGGGAAGTATGTTTTATTTTTATCTAAAACTTTAAAAAATTCGTCTTTATTTATTGTTAAGTCATTGTTTAATCCTTCGTATCTTTCAACGTCTTGATAATTTTCTGCTCCGACCGTTGCTCTTTTATCTAATCTTCTTCTTCCAAATACTATAACTTTATTTGCCCCAAGTAGGTGACTTGTTCTTATTATTATTCCAAAATTAAGATCGCCAGTTATGTTTAATAACATTACTTCAAAATTAGATCTATCTTGATCTGATAGATTTTTTAATTCTTCTAATGTTTTGTTTTTTATTTCTGGTCTTACGTTAAAATTATTATTATTTTTTTCTTCGTAATCTTTTTTTATTAATTCTGAGAAATCTTCTTTTTTCATCTAATTTTATTTTAAAAATTTATTTATTTATAACATATTTTTTTAATATTGACAAAAGGTGATTGATTCTGTAAAACTTTAGTATAACCTTAAAAGGAGGTTCTATTATGGCACATGAAGGAGACTTGCAGGTTGCTGTTGATTGTCCTTGTTGCAAACAAAGATTTTGGTTTGTGGACTATGGTTCAGTTATGTTTACTTTGGATCCTCACTTGGACCCTCATACTAAAAAGCAGTGCGAGAGATCTTATACTGCGGTTAGTAGAACAAAAATAACAAGACCAACAAAAAAGCCATGAGCTGTTGTTTACGTCACTAGATTGGTGACGTTTTTTAATTTAAATTAAAAAAGCACCAATTAACAAGATTATATGTTTTGGTGCTGTTATTTTAAATTTTATTGTTTAAATTTGTGCAATAAAACTTAATGCTTCTTCTTTTGTGGAAATTTTATTATCCACTAAGGACGGGTCTAATAATCTAAACTTTGAATGCATTTTAATCAGTGGATGTTTGTTTATTTCAGAAAACATTTCTTTAATAACATCCAATGGATTGGATTCGTTGTTGTTTTTAACTATGCTTGTAGCTTTTCTTTTACAAAAATTAATGTACCCGTTTACGTATTCTTCCATCACTTTGCTCCTTGTTTATTCTTTTGTTTTTAAATTATACATTATGTATAATCAAGAAAAGATGAATTTTAATATGAAATATTAATGAATTCTAATTTGTAACTCCTTTTATAAAATGGTGAGTAGATTATATGTTATATTAGACAAAAAGTCAATAGTATTAATGAAAACAAAAAACATTCTTTTACAAAAGAATGTTTTTTCAGTGTTTTTAACTTTACCTAACAAACTAACCGCTACTCTCAATATCTTAGAGATTTTATTTAAAATTTTTTGCCATGAGCTATATTATAATAGCTTTGATTTTTATCATTATTTTCTGCAAATACTACTAAATCTTTCATTGTCTAAATTACGTTTATAATAGTTAGTGACATATAAATGCCTATCGCTTGGCCTATTACTAGGTAAAATTAAAAAGTTTTTTACTGTATTTACATACTATCATACTTTTAATTTTTTTGCAAGAGTAAGTAAAAAAACGCATCCGAAGATGCGTTTATATTTTGAAAATTATTTAAAAGATTCGATGGAAAGGATGTTTCTGTACCAACGGAGAGGTATAAATGAAATTCCGGCTACTTTTAAAGTATAGGTTCTTTCTGGTTGTATTTCATTGTTTAAACCAAAAGAGTCAAATTTCATAAACCAACAGGCATCAGTATTTTCAAATACTTCATTTTCTGTGGTTACTAAATAGTGTGAAAAACCAAAAGACTTAACGTCTTCTACTTTTTTAACTGTTACGGTAACGGTTTTAATCGTTGCGTATTGAGTTAATGCTGTAATTGTTGTAACTACTAAAAACAAAACGATTAGAGAAACAATACAGATTTTGGTTGTGCTCATTTTCCCTCCGATTAGATAAATATTCTTAAAGAATATGTGAAATTTATCACTTTTATGTTTTAACATAATTTATATTTTTTTGCAATATTTATATAAAATAAAAAAGCACCAAATCAATAAAATTAAATTATTGTGGTGCCGTTCTTTGAGTATATAAATTGATGAATGTAAATTATATAACCTCGCCAGTTATTTTTAAAATGGGCTTTTCGATATCAAGTGTGATTTTATTTTTTTAGTTTTCTGAAATTTTATATTTTGCTTGATGTAAGTGCGTAGTTTACGAACATCTTTTGACTTTGGCATTATTCCGCCGTTCATTATCATTCCGCTACTCATATAAATCCTCCAATAGATTGATTTGTACATATATAATCATGTTTTGAATATAATTGCAATATAAATTATAGAAATAAAAAGCACCACTTCATAGCAGTGCCTGTATGATAGATAAAATATCATTTCTTAAATCGTCTTCGTTCGAGTCTTTGTTTTTTTTGAAAGCTTATTTTTGGCTCTATAAAAAAATCAACGGGAGCTTCACGGTTTATAGATGATAATTCTATTGTTGGTAATTCAGTTCTTTGAATTTTTAAAGCATTAAGTAAGAATGGGTCTTTTTGTTCTTCTTGTGTGTTTTTAATTACATGTAACGGAATGGATCTATTACCAAGAAGGTCAGTTATTTTTAACAAATCCAAGTTTTTTTCACAGACGAGAAAAATTATACTTTTTTCAGTCATTCTTTACCTCTTTTTTCGGTTTGATTTTTATATAATAACATATTTTTAATGTTTTTGCAATATGAATAATAAAATAAAATAGAGGCAATTTCTTGCCTCGTTGTTGTGGGTAGTGATTGCTACTTTTATTGTAATGTAATTTTTTTTGTTGCCAATCTATACAACAGTAAAGATATGACTACAAGTAGGGCAAAGGCAATTGAAAATTCAACGAATGAAGCAATGTGGTAATATTTTGGCCAATTATGTATGCCGTGAGCCACTAACAAAATTAAAAAAACAGTGCCTTCTATTAAACTGTAAATCATATTGTTTCTCCTTGTGTAGTTTTATAACACAAAATAATAAAAATTGCAATATATGCAATAAAAAAATAAGCTAAAACTAGCTTGTTTACGCAGGAAACCAAGTTGAATCCGAAATGTTAATTAATTCTTAATTAATATTCTAATATTAGCCATTTATTTTTAAATAGTTTATACTTATATATTATTTATAAATAAAACTAAGAATGGAAGGTGATAATAAAAAAACTTATATATTTATTGATGAATCTGGGGTAAATAAAAAAATGGATCATTCTTGTTTTGCTTTTGTCTTTATAAATGAAGATGATTATGCTTTTATAGAAAAATCAATTTTAAAATTAGAAAATAAGTTTAAAATAAAATCATTTCATTGGAGTGAAAATATATGGTTAATAAAAAAAGAATTTTTAAGTCAGATATTGTATCAAAATTTAAAATTAAAAATAAAAGTAATAATAAATCCTATAAATCAAGAAAAAGAATTAGAAAATTGTTTGTTTGATTTTATTCCAAAAAATAAAAATAATCATATTTTTATAGATGGTAAAAAATCTAAAAAATATGACAGAAAAATTAAAAAACATTTTAGAGACAAAAGTATATCGATTAATAGAATTAAAACTGTAAAAGATAATAATTGTGTAGGAATTAAAATAGCAGACTATATGGCCGGATTTTTTAGATATTATTTTGATAATGATATTAAATTAAATTCGGAAATAAAAGATATATTTAAAAAGTTATTAAAAAATAAAGTTATAGAACTAAAAAAGCCCCAATAGGGGCCAGACAACTTAGTAGATAAATCTTACGAAGTATCTTTTCCACTGGAATTTGTCCCAAGTGTCTTGTTATTAATTTAATTATATCAAAAAACAAAAAACCGTCAAATTTATAAATAAGCTATTTTTAGCTAATAAAAAGTCCGCCTTCGTATAAATCTAAGGCGGACGATGGTGGAAGTGTAGAAAACCAAGTTGAATCTGAAAAGCTATATTATTTCCTAATCAATAACAGTGAGAAAATCATTGAAAGTTCTAGGTATTTTGAAGAGGTGTTATTAGAAACAGAAAAGCCACAAACATTTGTTGTGACTTTGTAACTGCAAGTTATTATATATACTAACTATTGTATTGAACTATAATATAAGTATAATAATTATTAGAATTACAAAATAAAAAATTAAAATGAATAAAACAATAAGCTGTAAAAATAATTTTGGAAACATTGTTGATGTTGATGTGAATAAATTTAATTTTAGACCAAGTGTTTATGGATTTATTTTAAATAGTAAAAATGAAATTCTTGTTTGTAATAATAAAAGTAACAATAAAATGTGGTTTCCTGGTGGTGGAGTTGAGCTAGGCGAAACATTGGAAGAAGCTTTGAAAAGAGAGATATTTGAAGAAACAAAAATAGAAAATATAGAAATAAAAGAATTTTTATTTTTTAAAGATAATTTTTTCTATTACCAACCACTAGATGAAGGCTATCAAGCATATTTATTTTTCTTTTTGTGTAAAACAGATAATATAGATTTAATCTCAAATGAAGAAATAAATGATGGTGAAGCTAAGGATTTAGAATGGATGAGGCTTGAAGATATTAAAAAAGAAGAAATACAAGATTTACAAGATATTGTTTATGAAAATTTACAAAAAATACTAAAAAAATAGCCAATTGAGGCTATTTTTTATTGGTGGACATACCAAGAGTTGAACTTGGGACCTCAGCATTATCAGTGCTGCGCTCTAACCAACTGAGCTATATGTCCGTGATTAATATAAAACAAGTATAGACTAATTTTTTTAAAAAATCAATATCTTATATTAAATAAAAATTCATTAATATTTCATATTTAAGTTCACTCTTTGTTGATCATGTTTATTGTATAGTTATGTTGATAATTGTAATTTTTAATAATTATATAATTGTTATGTTTAATTTAATTAAAATATTGTATAATGTTAAATAATAATGTTTATCCTAATCATGCTATGAAAATATTGTTTATTGATGACGAAGAAGCTATACTTTTTTTGGTTAAAAAATTCTTAACAAAGAATGGCTATACTGTTGATGTTGAATCTAGTGGTAGAAAAGGGCTTGTAGATGCTCTTGTTAATAAATATGATTTAATATTATTAGATTTAAATTTAGGAGATTCTAATGGTATTGATATTTGTAAAAAAATAAGAGAAGACGGGATTACTACGCCTGTTATTTTTATTACTAGCAGTAAAGAAGATGAATTTTTGATTAAGGCTTTTAAAAGTGGAGCTGATGATTATTTAAAAAAACCTTTTAACTATAATGAGCTTTTAGTGAGGATTGAAGCGGTTCTTAGAAGACCGGTTGTTTCGTCTAATAGCCAAATTAAAATTAAAGATTTCTTACTCGATAGGAATACAAAGAGATTGTATTGTAAAGATTTATTTATTAATTTAACAAAAAAAGAATTTTCTCTTGTTGAATTTTTGATGAGAAATAATGATAAGATAATTACTAGAGATGATATTTTGGAAAATGTTTGGGATATGAATGCTAATCCTTTTTCTAATATTGTTGAAGCTTTTATAAAAAAGGTTAGAAGAAAGATTAAAGATGCTGTTCCTAATGAAGAATTTATTCATAATATTAAGGGTCTTGGCTATTATGTAGGTGATAGGCCGGAACTTAAAAAAAATAGTTTTTTGGAAAACGACTTATAAAAAAAATTCATAATAAATTCATTTTGATTTTGCTATAATGAAAATGTTCGAAAGGTCGTTTTAAAATAATAAATAATATATTATGTCGATAAATCCAAAATGGAAATGGGATAAGGATCAATTTATTGAGGACTGTATGAGTATGGTTGTTAATAGAAAAGATCTTGAAAATAATAATATTTCTAAAGATTATTTTTCTACGAGCGATATTGAGTTTGTAGAAAAAGAACGTAAAGAAATTTTATCTAAAGTTTTTGATAATTTTAATCTATCTGAAGAATATAAAGATAAATTTTATAATAAAAATCTTTCTGCTAAAATAATGTTTTATATACAATATTTTGCAGGATCTCCAACGTTGGAATATGCAAGATCTATTAGCTATTTTAATATGACAACATTTATAGCGGCTACCCTTAATAAAGAGCTTAGTGCTCATAGAGAAGGATATAGTTTAATGGATAGATTAAAAATGTTTAATTTTTATATATATGAAAAAGATGTGTATATGAATTGTATAGCAAAAATTGCAATTGCTTCTTTGAGAGATCATCATGTTGATCAAGAAGATGATATGAATAAAGGGTATCAAAATTTTAATCCATTTCTTACTGGAGAAATCAATGAAGAAATGTTTAAAGAATTTGAAATTGGTTTAGTTGACATAACTAGAAAACAAAATTAATATGAACGATAAAATAGAATTATTAAATACTATTGTTTCAGTTAACGAATTAGCTCTTTGGTAATTTGTGTTGTTTAAAAAAATAGGTATGAAAATGACTTTTATTAGTCATTTTTCATTTTATGTTAAGATATGTATATGGTAGATGATTATAAAAAACAAAAAAGAATAGGACTAATATCTTTTATTGGTGTTTTTATTATGATGCTTGCGCATTTATTTTTGTTTGCTTTTTGTGATTTATCTACTTGTTATAATTCTACGGTTTTAAATTTTTTTACGTATCTATTTATTTCTATACCTTTTTTTGTATCAATATTGAAAAATTCAATTTATTTTAAAAATTTACAAGTTGTTTGTTATGTAATATTTTCTATAATTGTTTCTGTAAGTAATCAATCTCCTACAGATATAACTGCTATATTCTTTCTTGCTTATGCATCGACTTTGTTTATTGTATATAATAAAGATAATAGTAAACAAAAATTTGCTGTTCTATTTGTTATTGTGCTACTAACTCTTTTTTGTGATGCGTTTTTGAATAGTATTTTTCGTGGTGAAAATTATTTTGTCAGTTGTGTGGGAATTGTTTCAAATAATAATGCTATATTGTTTTTTAAAATAGTAGCTAATATTGCATTTATAGGATCTTTTATTGGTCTTATGTGGGCTACTTTTTGGGAGGATTTAAAATATTTATTGGAAAAATCTAATAAACTTCAAGTTGCTTTGTATAAAAGTGAAGGTGAGGCTTGGTATGGCAGGAATGTTATTGGGGTTGTCCATAATATTAAAAATAAACTTACTCCTGTTTATCTTCTTCTTGAAGAATTTTCTCATGATGAAAGAATTGATAAAGAGACTCGTGATTTTTGTAAGACTCAGATTAAATCTGTTGATGGTTTATCTGGATTGCTTGATAAGCTTATGTATTCTACAAAAATTAAAAATAAAGAAGATCTTGAAACTATTAATATTAATAAAACAATTAAATCCGTTGTTGAATTTTTTAAATCTAACATGGAGTTCAAGAAAAATATTAATTTAAATATTAAACAGCATGGTTTTGATATTTATTTTAAAGGGAATCCGATGAATTTTTGTTTTGTTATTGAGAATATTATTAAAAATTCTTATGATAACTTAAAAAAATTAAATAAAGAAAAAATAATAGATATAGAAATATTTAATAAAAATAGTGTTAAATTTGTTTCTATAAAGGATAATGGTACTGGTGTTAGTCTTATTAATGAAGATGAATTTTCTGGGTCATTACTTGATTGTCATTTCTTTAAAATTGGAAATACTACAAAAAAAGATGGTCTTGGTTATGGCATGGAATTTATTAAGTCTTTTTTGATAGAGAACAAAATTAATGCTAATATTTATACTAAGAAAAATTTTGGTACAGAAATAAAAATATTTTTTAATTAATATATGAATTTTTTACAAGCTATTATTTTAGGAATTGTTGAGGGAATTACAGAATTTCTTCCTATATCTTCTACTGCTCACATGATGATTGTGTCCGAGTTTTTGAAATTGCAACAAACGGATTTTGTTAAGAGTTTTGAGATTATAATTCAACTTGGTGCTATATTTGCTGTTATTGCTGTTTATATTAAGTCTATTTTTAAAATAAAATTTGAAGATTTTAAAAAAATTGTTTTTGCTTTTTTACCAACTGCTATAATTGGTTTTATTTTGTATAAATTTATAAAATCATTTTTAATGGGGAATAATTTGATTATTATATTGGCGTTGTTAATTGGTGGTATTGCGCTCATAATAATTGAAAAACTAAAAACTAAAAAGCAAGAAGAAATTGTTTTAGAAAATATTGTTGATTTTTCTTCTATTTCATATAAGAAGTCTTTTTTAATTGGTGTGTGTCAATCTCTTGCTATTATTCCTGGGGTTTCTAGATCGGCAGCTACTATTATTGGTGGTACTTTAATGAATATAGAAAGAAAAGTAATTGTAGATTTTTCTTTTTTGCTTGCTATACCTACAATGGCTGCTGCTACTGGTTTAGATTTATTAAAAAATTATAAAATTATTCTTTCTGCTGGAAATTTTTCAGTTTTAATAATTGGATTTATTGTTGCTTTTGTTGTTTCTTATATTGTTGCTAAATGGTTTTTGAAATTTATTAAAAAATATAGTTTCGTTTCTTTTGGTATTTATAGAATATTATTAGCCATTATTTTGTTTATAGTATTTTTTATTTTTTAAGTATTTCCATGGTATCTAAAAATGTGTTATAATATATCGTAACATTCTTGTGAATGTGAAAATCTACTTAGGAGGGTTATTTATTGTGAAAAAAGCAAAAGTCGGTATTCTTCTTGCTCTTGTGCTTTTATTTTCTACTGCCAATCTTTGTGCTATTGCCGTCCCGACAACTCCGCCAGTCGTCGTAGTTGATCCGCCAGTTGTGGTCCAGCCTGATCCCGCACCCAAGCATGGATGTGGTGACTATCGAGGCTATGGTCACTGTGGCTGGGGTTGGGGATACCAGTGGTTCTGGTTTTGGTTCCGGTGTTAATCTTTGATATCATTAGGTTAATTCCAGAATTATTCTGACCATTAGCTTTGCTAGTGGTCTTTTTTAATATATACTTATTAAGTAAAGAGTTATATTAAATTATGTCTAAAAAGAATTTATTTATATTTTTAGTTATTTCTATTCTTGCTGTATTTATTGCTAATTTTTTTATTTCTAAAAATTATAATAAACCAGAAAATGTTGAAAAGCGTGCTGTTAAATATTGTATAGATAATAATCATGAATATAGGGAAGTTTCTGATTCTGATGGTAAGAGGTTGAAACAATGTAAGATAAATGATAAGTTTTTAGATGTTATTGAATTTTATAAATTAAATAATAAATAAATATGAATAAAAAACTTTATAAATCAAACAAAGATATTTTAATATCTGGTGTTTGTGGTGGTATTGGGGAATATTTTAATGTAGATTCTAATATTATTAGACTTATTTTTGTTGTATTTGGTGTGTTTGGTGCTGGTGTTATTGTGTATATTCTTTTATGGATATTTTTACCTTATTCTGATAAATCTAATGTTAATACAAATAGTGATTCTAAAATTTTTGATATGAATAAAGAAAATGATGTTTTTAAGGTTATAACTCAAAATAATAATTCTGGTTTATTTGCGGTTATTGCCATAATTGTTGGTGTTTTGTTTTTATTAAATAATTTTTTTCATATATTTTACTATTTAAATCTTTCTAGAATATGGCCAATTATTCTTATTGTTGTTGGTTTTGTTTTGATTTTAAAAAAGAATAAAAATAATTAATTATCATGATAAAGAGAGATTTAAAATATAGGATTTTTGAGGTTATACCTGGTGGTATTGTTATTTTTATGTTTTTATTTTTATTTGTATTTACTTTTGTAAGTCCTATTTTTGTTATTTATTTTATTATAGTTTATGATATTTTGTGGCTTTTTAAGGTTATTTACATGGAAATAACCTTAGTTGCTGCTTGGAATAAACTAAAGCAAACTATTGCTGTGGATTGGTTTTTAAAATTAAAAACGGAAGAAGCTGGTAAATGGGAGGGAATTTATCATTTAGTTTTATTGCCAGTATATAAAGAGCCTATTGAAATTATAGAGGCTTCTTTTCTAAAACTTTCTAAAACTTCTTATGATTTGAGTAAAATGATTGTTGTTCTTGCTGGTGAAGGTGTTGATGATAAAGCTTTTTCTGAGAAAGTTAAAATTATAGAAGAAAAATATGGTGATAAATTTTTGAAATTTATTCATACAATTCATTATTTGCAAGAAGGTGAAGTTCAAGGTAAGGGTTCTAATTGTTGTTTTGCCGGAAAGATTGTTAAAAATATTATAGATTCTGAATTTTCTAATATTCCTTATGAAAATATTATAGTTTCTAATTTTGATATTGATACTATTGTTCATGAGCAATATTTTGCTTATTTGTCTTATTTGCATTTAACTATTAAAAACCCTACTAGAACTAGTTATCAACCTATAGCTGTTTTTAATAATAATTTTTGGGAAGCCACTTCTTCTAATAGAATTGTTGCTCGTGGTACTACTTTTTGGTTACTTTCTGATTTTATGAAGAATGATAGAATGCTTACTTTTTCTTCTCATTCTATGAATTTTAAAGCCCTTGTTGATGTTGGTTTTTGGCAGAATGATGTTGTTTCTGAGGATTCTAGAATTAGTTTACAATGTATTAATTATTATAATGGCGATTATAAAGTAATGCCTGTTTATCTGCCTGTGTCTCTTGATGTTGTTGATGATAAAAATTTTGTAAGAAGTATTTTAAATCAATATAAGCAACAAAGAAGATGGGCATATGGTATGGAAAATTTCCCATATCTTATGAAAAATTGGCTTGCTAATAAAAAGATGCCATTTTTTACTAAATTGTCATATATCTATAATCAGTTGGAAGGTGGTATTACTTGGGCTACTGCTCCTATTATAATGTTTTTATTTGGTTTTTTTCCTTTACTTATTGTAAATATTACTGATTTATCTCAATCTATAATTGTTAGAAATGCTCCTTTTATTCTTCAAACTGTTATGAGGGTAGGTATGCTTGGTATGATTATTAATGCTTTTATTTCTTTTCTTTTATTGCCAAAATCAAAAGAAAAAATTAAATTTTATGAATATATTATATTATTTGGTGAATGGGTATTGTTGCCATTTACTACTATAATATTAGGATCTTTTCCAGCTATTGATGCTTATATGAGACTAATGTTCGGTAAATATATGGGTTTTTGGGTTACTCCAAAGAGTAGAAAATAAAAAAAGCCGTAAAACACAACGTGTTTTACGGCCGCAGTTGGATGAGAGCTTTATTAATAAGAAGAAGGAGAGGAAACTTCTTTTGATAAAACCCAAAATCGTCAACCGCTTACCCTGTTTTATTACGATAACACATTTTTAATAAAAGAGCAAATGTTTTTTGTTTTTTATGATATAATAGTTGTACAAATTATTAAATTGAATTATGTCAGAAATTAAAGATTTATTAGTAAAAATAGACAATTTAAATATTGAAAAATTTAGACTAGATAAAGATAGTAGAATTTTTTTAAAAAAATTATTGTTTGATGAAATTTTTTTGAATAATGTTATAGAAAAAGTTGGTGGTAATGATTTATTTTTTAAATTATTAGAAAGTATTTATGAAGATTTTTTAAATATAAAAGATAATTTTGATAATATAAAAGAAATTTCAAATAGTTCAAATTGTGATGAATTTATAAATATTATTGATAAATACATATTTAAAGACATAGAAGAAATAGAAACAGATAAGGATACTGTTTTAAATAAACTAATTAATAATTAGAAAAAATATGAGTGCTTTAGATTTTAATATAATAACAAACAAGGAAATAGATTCTTATAATAGGTTATTAGAACATGAGCAAGATATAAAAAGATTGCAATCTGATAAAATAGTTGGAGAAGATAAAGATAATAGAGAAAAGAGAAGAGAATTTGTAAAATCATCAGAAGATTTTAAATCATATAAAAAAGTGATATTTGATCTCGTTGATAAATACGATAAAGTTTTATCTTCTGGGGCTTTAGAGAATATTGTAGATATAAATAAAGAGATAGAGGATAGATTAAACAATATAATAAACATTAGTGAAGCTACTCAAAAAAAGATTAGATCTCTTATTGAAATAATAAAATAATAATAAAAAAATATCGTCTTTTTTGGACGATATTTTATATTTTTGTTCTTATGAAAAAATACATAGTAGAATCACGAATTATTTCATTATAGTTTTTTTCAACTTCTTTATACATTTCTAATCTGTTTTTTTCTGTATTGGGTTTTATTGTTGACTGATTATTAATTTTATAAATTATTTTATCATCTTCAATTCTTAATTCAAATCCACAAAAAAATTTGATAAAAGCTATATCGTTTTCTTTGTCTATGTCGCATACATCTATGGCATTGTTCATTTTTTAGTCTCCTTATTTATTTGTTCACATATTTAACCATATTTTTCATAAAAAAGCAAATAGTTATTGACTTTTTGTGTAAAAAGATGCAATATAACGATATACAATCCACAGGAGGATTATTGTGAAAAAATCTGGACGTCAATTCGCTCTCATAATAATGCTGATGGTCGCATCTATGACCATTGTCTTTGCTCAGGCTAAGCCGAGGGATCTGCAGACTGAACTTACAAAGTTCTGGCCGGACATTACTTTCAGAAATCAGAATGTCTGGCAGCTTTATCCGATTGAAATATCTGAAATAGATATTATCAACCTTGGTGGAGGATTTCGGAATCAATTTTCTATTAAAGCTTTCCTTGGCGGTTACAATGAAGAATTTTTTGTAAGTAGCCAAAGCACTGGAACCACTGAATTTGATTCAGAGATTTATAAGCAGATTTTCGATAAAACAGCCCCGATGGCAAAAGGTTTGGTGTTTTATTTGAATTCTAAATATCATCCAAAAGATACATATATTGGTATTATTTTTGACGAGCGTATTATTAGCGAAAATTTAAATAAGACCAATGATAAAGACGAATTT
>Ga0302292_1000445_pt1 | contig 29326 bp, 25 predicted proteins | sample III_Fen_N2_1_FD_194553 | JGI IMG/M metagenome (GOLD analysis project Ga0302292, IMG submission 194553) | Peat permafrost microbial communities from Stordalen Mire near Abisko, Sweden - III_Fen_N2_1 | ecosystem: Environmental > Terrestrial > Soil > Wetlands > Permafrost | place: Sweden: Abisko...
TATTTCGGCTTGTGTTATGGTATGCAAATGGCGGTGATTGAATTTGCGCGTAACGTTGCCCACCTTAAAGATGCCAACTCCGCTGAAGTTGATGCTAAAACTAAAAATCCAGTAATTCATATTATGCCTGGTCAAGAAAAGATTATTGCGGAAAAGGGTTATGGCGGCACCATTCGTTTGGGGGGCTGGCCTTGTAAGATTCAAGCAGGCACTCATTTAGCGGCATCTTATGCTAAATTTACTAAAGATAAAGTAATTAGCGAACGCCATCGCCATCGCTATGAATTTAACAACGACTATCGTTCCATGTTTGAAAATTTAGGCCTAGTTATTGCTGGAACTTCACCAGACGGTGAAATTGTCGAAGCCATTGAACTTAAAAATCACCCATTTTTTATTGGCGTGCAGTTCCACCCAGAGTATATTTCTAGACCTTTGGCACCGCATCCTTTGTTTGTGGAATTTGTTAAGGTTTGTTTGAAGGGGAAGAAGAAGTAAAGAGTATATTTTTTAAAAAAGCATAATGATTTAATAAAAGTTATATTTCAATAAGTCGATTTACTTAAAGAGCAAAATGGTTTTTGATTATAGTAATTTCAGTAACTATTATTATAATTATTTTATGGTATAACAATATAATAATAAAATTAAAAATTATGAAATTAAATCATTTGTCGTTAATTTCCTTTGTTGGATTTTTTCTATTTATAAATTCAGCTGCAGCTGGTTCTATAAATATTATTTCTCCAGTTGAGGGAACTGTTTTTGGTCCATCATCTACGGTTGATATCAAATGGACTCAAAGTAGTGATGTCGGAAAAGTTATGCTTGGTATGTATACGAATAGTAACACAGGAGAAAATATTGCTAACAGTGATACTCCTTTTAAAAAGGATGGGGATGTTTACTCCTACTCTTTTTATAATGACAGAAGCTACACTGAAAAAACCGATAAAATATTTAGAATAAACTCTTATACGGGTGGTTTTTCTAGTCAGGTAAAGGTAACATTTACACCAGGCGAATCTTCTAATACCCCGAGCTCAATTAAAACCTCAAGTATTAAAATTATTTCACCGAACACGGAAGCAAAAGAATATGTTGATTCTGTGCCTATAAGCTGGGAGCAGCATGGTATTTCCGGCCCAGCGACTCTCCATATTATAAATAATTTTGGTACAATAATTGATAGTTATGGTAGCACCTCGGCTAATGATGGAATTCAAACTTATAACTGGAAAATTACAAACAGTGCCAAAAATAGTCCTGATAGTAATAAGTATAAAGTTTCAATTACAGCCCCTACTAATTTAACAGGCGTTACGCCAGTGTATGTTGCTGATGAAAGTAGTAATTTTTTTAGTGTAAAATTGAATGAAGAAAAAATTACACCAGTAAATTTTTATCCAGTTAACGTCAAACTTGAGAAAAGCTCTTTCAAAGTTAAAGATTTAGGATCTGTTACATGGTCAAGTGAATGTAAAGCCCCGTTTGTTGATGTTGTATTAGTTAAAGAGGGGGCTTCTGGCTGGGAAGATTTTATTTATTTAACCCCTTGGACCGAAGGTTACGCGCAGTATTCTAATTCTTCCTTTACAAAAAATAAAGGTAGTTTATCTTTTTATATTCCAGATGCCTTTGCCTTTAAATCTATTAATAAAATCTATTCCTTTAGTTTTCGTTTAGTAGATGGATCTTTTAAAACCACTATTGGTAACGGAAATATTTTGCCATTAGAATCGGGCAAATATCGAATAAGAGTTATTATTAGTAAGCATGGACCATCTCAAATGATTTGGCCTGGGAATAAAGTCGAAGATATGAGCTCATATCCTGATTGTGCAGGCACTGGTTTAAGCGAGACTTTTAATATTGGCAATGAATCAAATGTTGTTGCAACTCCAGTAACAAACAATAAGAATACGAGTAGTAATTCTACTAATACCCAAAGTAAAACAGACACCAAATTAGTTAAATCTTTATCTGGTAAAATTTTAATTCAATCAGAATCAAAAGGAGAATTCTGGTATGTAAATCCTAAAGACGGGAAGCGCTATGCTTTAACTAGTAGTAACGCGGCTCTCAAGACCTTAAAAACTCTAGGAACTAGCATGAGTGCGGCAAATATTAAAAAAATTAAGAGTGATGCCACTTTTAGAAAGAAATATATTGGACAAGTGTTATTTCAAACAGGGTCTAAAGGTGATATCTACTATATTAGTTTTGACGGTCGTTATAATTATCTAAAAGACGGCGCTTCAACTCTAGCAGCTATGAAAAAACTAGGTGTAAATGTTTCTAATGCTAATTTAAATAATATTGTTAAGAAATAATGTTAATTCATATAAAATAATAAATATGTTTAATTCAACAAACCTTCCTTTGGAAGAAAAAAAGATAATTAAAAAAACTTTAGAAAGTGTGCCAATGTTTTTGTTGCTTTTTTTAGTAGTTTTCGGTGGCGCTCTTGGTTTTAACTTTCTTCTCCCTGAACTTAATTTATGGTGGGCGCCATTAATAGCCTTTATCTTAGTAATCTCTTACGGTATTGGTGTTTACGTTTACCAGATTTATTACTACAAATTTTATTTCTATGATTTTAAAGAAGATAGTGCTGAAGTAAAAAAGGGTGTAATTAGTCAGTCTACTGGGCATGTAAGATATGAAAGAATTCAAAATATTTTTGTTGATCAAGATGTTTTAGACAGAATTTTTGGCTTATTTGATGTCCATTATGAAACAGCTGGTGAAACATCGGGAATTTATTCTCATGTAGATGGACTTAATAAAGAAAATTCAGAAAAATTAGTGGAATTTCTTAATGAACGTCTTAATGGTGCTGACAAAAAAAACACTCAAGCAGCTGAGTCAGTAAAGACAGAGGTAAAAAGCGCTAACATGGAAACAACTGGGGAAGTAATTGATAGAACCATAACTCCAATATCTAGTAAAATAGTTATTATGAATTCGGTTATTGCCTCTTTTTCTTCATCTTTTTTTCTTTTGATTGTGGCTGGTCGTTTTATTTTTGATTCAGGATATTCATATACTTCAGCTTATCTTATTTTTATTCCACTTATAATTTTTATTTTAATATGGTTTGTTACATTTATATATTACAAGATTTGGTATAATAATTTTTACTTTCAATTCTCTGATAAGTCTGGTGTTATTAAATCACAAGTCATAGCTTTATCTAATTCTTATGTCTACTACGATAGAATTCAAAATATAAATGTTACACAAGGTATAATTGAAAGAATTTTTGGTTTATTCTCGGTTACAATTGAAACTGCCGGGGAAAGCAACAAAAATATTGCCAATTCTGGTTTAAAAATCTCTGGTTTGTCAAAAGACGATGCCGAAAAAATAAAAAACTTTTTATTAGCTAAGGTTGATGTTAACCATCATAAACTCTAATTTTTTACTTAATTTGATGTAGTATTTTTTTATATGTTATAATAGGAGAAAGAAAAACTTTCTTCTATTTTTATGCAAAAAATAATTAAATTAAAGTTTAAACTCAGTCAATCTAAAGATTTATCAAGCTTCTTTAGTTTTTTATTAGAGCGTCAATATGACAATGGTCGCAATTTTAATTGGGCAGTTTTAAAGTACCACTCATTTTTTAAAAATATTCTAAATAATAATGATTTTAAGATTTCCAAGAAACAAGTATATGAGTATATCAAAAATTATTATAAACAACACGGCGAAGAAATAGGGAATAATATTAAAATATTTTCTCAGTCATGGAAAAAAATTGAAGACGACTTTTTAGAATTAGCCAATAAATTATTTCCTAAACAATCTTGGTCAAATGGTAAATATACTGCCTATTTAACTATCTGGCGCATGTATCCTAGATTTCTGGATGATAAAACTTTTCAAATCCCTTATTCATCGCAAAAGAAAAGAGCTATTAATTTAATTATTGCTCATGAACTTTTACACTTCTTGTTTTATGCTTATTTTTTAAAGAAATATCCAAAATATAGTTCGCATAAATATGACTTTTTTGTTTGGCATGTTTCAGAAATATTTAATTCTATTATTTTGAAGCGACCAGAATGGAAAAAACTTTTAAAACATAATAATTTAGATTATCCAGAACATAAAAATATAATTAGTCTTTTAGAAAAGCAGAATCTTGATATTTTAGTTTTGATTGATAAAATTATAATTGAGGTTAAAAAGAGTCTTGTAAAAATTGACTAATTAAAACAACACAATACAACGTATACAAAAATTTATGGAAATAGATTACTCAAAATTTTTAATAAAAACTTATAAATACTGGCGAGTTAGTATCCATGAAAATCAAGGATATCTAGGGCGATGTGTAATTTGGTGTTTAAGAGAGGATGCACTTGACCTTACTGACGCAACAGAAGACGAACGGGTTGAGTTATTTATTATTTTAAAAGAGCTTAAATGTGCTTTAAAAGTATCTTTTAATCCTGATTGGTTTAATTATGCTTTTTTAGGCAATGGAGTTAAACATCTTCATGCACATTTTATTCCTCGATACGAAGAATCAAAAGAATTCATGGGTGTAATTTTTGAAGATAAACGTTATGGACACAACTATAAGACGAATCACGACTTTACTATATCAGAAGAGTTGCTGATGAAAATTAAAAGTCTTTTGCAAGAAAATCTGAATTAATATTTGGTTAAATAAGTTTACATGATTAAAATAATCTACAAAGGAAAAAACAAAGTAAAAATAGAAAAAGACATTTTAAACGCCTTTGATTTTGTCTATAAAAAATTCTTAATTAAAACTTCTAATATTACTGTTAGAGTTTATGATAAGCGAATTGATTTTGATAATCAGTTAGGCTGGGACACGCCAAGTTGGTTGGTGGCAATGGCTTCAAATAATGGGGAAGTGATAGATATCTTAAGTCCACTCTCTCTAAAGAATGAAAGTTCTCATGAAGCTAAAGAATTTAGTTCAATTCTAAAACATGAATTTACTCATATCTTTTTTGTTTATTTATCCAATGGAAGTACTAGGCCGATGTGGTTAAATGAGGGGTTAGCTAACTATACTGCTAAAAAACATCGACACGATAAAAATATTATTGTTAAACCAAAATTCTGCAAAACACTTAGCACTTCAAAAGATTGGGATAAAATGGTAAATCAAGGGGCTTATACAATTTCCGCCAAGTTTGTTTATTTTTTAATAAAAGAGTATTCATTTAAAAAGATAAAGGAGTTAATATCAACGCTCAATAAGGAATATAATTATACAAGTTTTAAGAAAATATTTTTAAAAGTTTATAACAAAAATTTTGAGGACGTGGAAGAATTATTTATTAAAGAAAATAACTAATATGATTAAATTTTCTACAAATGAACCTGAGAAAGATAAGCAATATACTAAAAGACCAGGTGCTTACGGTATTATTGAAAATAATGATAATTTGATTGCGATTATAAAAACAAAAACTGGTTATTTTTTGCCAGGTGGCGGTATTGAAGAAAATGAGTCGCCTGAAGAATGTTTAAAAAGAGAGTGTCTAGAAGAAATTGGCGCCGAAATTTCAGTATCAGAAAACTTTGCTATTGGTAACTACTTTTTTTATTCCACAACTATAAATAAAGATATGGAAAGCATCGGTTATTTTTTTATTTGTCAGATTGAAAAGTTTTTAGATATAAAGACTGAAGATGATCATGAACTTATTTGGTTAAGTAAAGAATCAGCAATTGAATTATTATATCTAGGTAATCAGAAAGAGGCTGTAAAAATAAATAAAAAATATGAACAATAAATCATTAGCCTTTTTTGGTATTGGAATCTGTATAATTTTATTTATACTACGATTTGCCACTAAGCCGAATGGAGAGTCTACTATGCCAATCACAAACATATTGGTTATGTTGAGTTTTTTGGTATTTTTTGTAGTAGCTGTAATTAGAATTTGGAAAATTAATAAAAAAATAGCAATCGGCTGTTTACTTGCAAATATAGCTTATTTGGCGGTAGCAGCTTCAAGAGTACTTTTTAGTGGAAGTTTAATTGTAATAATTTTTAATTTGTTTAAGATTGCTTCGTTCGTTATGATTTTTATTGTTATAGCAAAATTATTAAATGTTAAGAAGAAAACAATTTTAATTATTGCTATTATTTTGGCTTTATCTTCAATATTTTTTACTACTTTTAAAATATGGCAGAAAGAAAAAACGTCTTTAAATATTGAAACAACAGAAGAACAATCAAAAGTAAATAATACTGTCCCAGTTATTTTTCCTAAAGTCGAATGGCTATCTTATAAAAATAATGATTTAGGGCTGACTTTTGATTATCCAGATAAAGCCGTTCCTAATCAATATTGGACGGATTCCAAGGATATTAATCAGGTAATTAGATCTAGTAGTGTTTTAGCTAAAAATAATATCTTATATATTAAATCAGGTGAATGTTCTTTTGACTCAGTGGAAGCAGAATATCAAAAAGGCAAGCAAGAATATGGAGATGGTTTTGGACTCGATCCTTCCTGGCGCATTACAGTTGCTGATGTTAACAATGAGCAAGAACTAGATGCATTTATTAAAAAACACTATGGTAAAGATTGTACTTACCATAAAGAAAATACAATTTTTCAGGATACTTTTGATATTGTTTTAGAAAGCGATGGCAAGCCTTTAGACACAACAGAGTGTCCAATTAATTATGATTATTATTTAAAATATAGTCCTATTAATAAAAAAGTTGCTTCTTGGAATACTTCTCAAGAATGCCAAATCGGCTTTAGTTTTGATAAATGTTTTGATAAACAAATTGCTCAGTCTTTTCACTTTATAACCAAAGAACCAATTACATATATAAACTCTAATGCCTACGTATCCATAGAGACAACCGCTTTTGACTTTAAAACTGATGATTTAAAATATCTAGCCGATGAATGTGGTACTAAATATGAATCTGGTCATTTTGATAAACTAGTTTCTGAATTTAAAGACAGTCCCAAGATAGTTTATAACTTTAAATATAAAGGAGACTCTCAGGGTGACGGTATTTTTAAAGTTACTATTTTGCCAAACAAAGCAGGGTACACATCTGTTGATCAATTTAAAAAAGATTTTGATCAATGTGCTGTTGCTGGCGATACTTACCCTAAATTAGTTAATAAAAACTGGCTTCTTTTTGTTAGTTCTTGTGGCTCTGGTTTTGATGATGGTTCTGGTATAGTGCATGGTTGTGATGAGGTGAAAAATATTGTTGAGCCGAGTTTGGAGTTAAATTAAAATACCAAATTATATAAAAATAGCCTAAAATAAAGGCTATTTTTTAATAACTCCTCCTCATGCTATAATAAACCACTATGAAAACTCTCCTCAAAAAATACTTCGGATATGACACTTTTCGCCCTTTACAAGAGGAGGTGATTTCTAATGTTTTAAATGGTAAGGATTCTTTTGTCCTAATGCCGACCGGCGGTGGTAAGTCCATGTGTTATCAGCTACCAGCCTTAAAGTTGCCAGGACTAACGATTGTTATTTCACCTCTTATCGCCCTGATGAAAGACCAGGTGGACGCTTTAAATGCCAACGGTATTAAAGCGGAATTTATTAATTCATCACTATTACCAGCTAAAATAGAGGAAATAAAAAAGCGTGTGATAAATAAAGATGTAAAAATATTATATCTGGCTCCAGAGCGTTTTGCCTTGCCAGATTTTCAAGACTTTTTACTTAAATTAGATATTAGTTTAATTGCGGTTGATGAAGCGCATTGTATTTCCGAATGGGGCCATGACTTCCGTCCCGATTATCGCAATCTTGGCCTACTTAAAAAATTATTTCCTCAGGTGCCAGTAATTGCTCTAACAGCCACGGCAACTGAAAAAGTGCGTGAAGATATCGTGCGTCACTTAAATTTAACTAAGGCTAAAGTTTTTATTTCTAGTTTTAATCGCGATAATTTGAATTTAAGCGTGGTGAGCAAAAAACAAGCTTTTCCGAAATTAGTTCACTTGCTCCAAAAATATAAAAACGATTCGGTTATTATTTATTGTTACTCGCGTAAAGAAACGGAAGAGATTAAGGAAAATTTAAAGTTAAACGGTTTCAATGCTGGTGCTTATCACGCCGGGCTGGAAACTAATCAAAGAAAATTAGCTCAAGAATTATTTATTAAAGATAAAGTAAATATTATTGTAGCGACGATTGCTTTTGGGATGGGTATTGATAAACCAGACGTACGTTTAGTGGTTCATTATACTTTTCCTAAGACTTTAGAAGGTTATTATCAGGAAATAGGTCGGGCCGGTCGCGATGGCCTGAAAAGTGATTGTGTCTTATTTTACACTTACGCTGACACTCGTAAGCATGAGTTTTTTATTAACCAAATAAACGATAAAAAATTACGTGACACGGCTCAAGAAAAATTAGATGAAGTTTTAAGTTACTGCGAACTTAATACTTGCCGTAAAAAATATTTACTAAAATATTTTGGGGAAGACTTAAAATCTGATAACTGTCAGGCTTGTGATTGTTGTAATACGGTTCACGAAGTTTTTAATTCTTCAGAAATTGCCAAAAAAATAATGTCAGCGATTATTCGCACCGACAGTCATTATGGTAAGAATTATATTATCGAAGTTTTACTTGGCAAAAAAACTCAGAAAATAAAAATTAATCATCATAATAAACTTAGTGTTTATGGCATCGTTAAAGATTATTCAACCAGTGAGTTAACTGGTATTATTTCTCAGTTAATTAGTTTAGGCTATATTAATAAAACCGACGGTCAGTATCCAATTTTAAGTATTTCGATTAAAGGAATGAAATTCTTAAACAGTGATGAAATTTTAGAGCTTAGTAAACCAGATAAAGACGTGGCTCTTAAAAAAGGAGAATTAGATTATAATGAAGAACTGTTTAATATTTTACGCGACTTACGTCGCAAATTAGCTGAAGATGCTGGCGTGCCACCATTTGTAATCTTTGGAGATGTCTCACTACGAGAAATGGCTTATTATTTTCCTAAAGATGCTAAGAGTTTTTCTAAGATTGCCGGTGTCGGTGCTAAAAAATTAGATCAATACAGTGATATCTTTTTAGAAGTGATCAATTATTTTACTAAAACTAATAATTTAGTTTCACCAGAAAAAACCGAAACCATTGATGTTAAAGTTAAGCAGCCAACCTACTTTTTAAAAACTAAAGAGCTAATTCAGAAAAAAGTGCCAATCGCTCGAATTGCCAAACATGAAAAATTAAGCCAAGACACCATCATTAATCATATTGAAAAAATGATTGATGCCGGCGAAATTCTTGATTTAGAATATCTAAAATTACCACGAGACCGCTTTGATGTGATGAGAAAAGCTTATCTAAAATGTGGTGATGAAAAATTAAAACCAGTTTTCGAATATTTAGGCGGGAAGTATAATTATGATGAACTTAAATTAGTGCGAGTCTTACTTCGTGCTTAACAATATAAAAATATGGAAAATCATTTTGGGGTAGCCACTAAGGCAATTATCAAAAACCAAGAGGGGAAGTACTTAGTCTTGTTTAAAAGTGAAATCGAAGACATTAATCCTAATGAAATAGACATTCCTGGTGGTAGATTAGAGTTTGGTGAGGATGTTGAAGAAGGTTTAAAGCGTGAGATCAGAGAAGAAATAAATCTAATCATCAATATAGAGAAGCCTTCAAGAGTTTGGAGCTTACTAAAAGATGATTTACATTTAGTCGGAATTACCTTCTTAGCAACTTATGTTGAGGGTTCTATTAACTTAAGCAATGAACATAATTCCTATCTCTGGGTAACTAAAGAAGAGATTCTAGAAGGAGATTATCCGAAGTGGATTAAGAAAGAATTCGCTAACCTATAAAAGTAAAAAACTAGTCTCTTCCGGCTAGTTTTTGCTTATATTGACTTAAATATAATAATATGTTATAATTTAGCCATAAAAATTGGACTTTTACAAATAAGATTAAATTAGATTAATTACTGAATTCATCTTAATTTAGGTGATTTTAGTAATTAATCTAATGGTACTAATCTTAAAAAAATATAAAAATGATCGAACTCTATGATTACCAAGAAGTAGCCTATCAGAAGCTTCAAGAAATATTTAAAAATGTTTGGCGGGCTTTGATGGTTATGGCCACTGGGTTAGGCAAGACTATTGTCTCTGCCTTCATTGCTAAAGACGAAATTGCTTTAGGACATCGTGGACTTTTTCTGTGTCATGAAAATGATATTTTGGATCAAGCTCTCGAAGAATATCGCTTAGTTTTAGGCGATGAGGTAGTTTTGAGAACTTTCTATGGAGACACTAAGGATTGGCAAGCTGATAACGCTGATATGTTATTTGCTTCGTTCCAGTCATTTAGTGAATGGCATCAAGCTTTTGACAGGAGTCACTTTGACTTTATCATTGTTGATGAGTCCCACCACGGACAAGCACCAACTTTTAAAGAAGTGATTGATTATTTTAAACCAAAAAAACTCTTAGGTATGACTGCCACTCCCAACAGGGGAGATGAGAAAGATATTCGAGATATTTTTGGTGAAGAAGTGGTTAATTACTCTTTGGAAGAAGCCATTGCTAATGGTTGGCTGACTAATGTTGAATATCGTATTTTACACGATGGTATTAACAGTCGCAAACTAAAAGCAATTATGCACGATGTTTTAGAAGACGGTGAACGTATTTCTGTTAAACAGCTTAACGAAAGTATTTTCGTTAAGATGCGCGACGAAGAAATTGCGAAAATAATCTTAAGTTATAATAGTCGTAAAACTATTATCTTCTGTGAGAATATTGATCACGTCGAAAACTTCGCCAAACATCTACCTGACTCAGCTGTTTTCCATTCTAAGCTTACAGATGTTCATAACCGAAAAATTCTGCAAAGTTTCAAAGAAGGGAAAAAACGTTTTATTCTTTCAGTAAATAAGTTTAATGAAGGAATTGATGTTCCAGAAGCGGAAATGATTGTCTTCTTACGAAGTACTGATTCGGAAACTATTTTCCGTCAACAATTAGGCAGAGGACTTCGTAAAGCCGATGGTAAGCAAAAAGTAATTGTACTTGATTTTGTTGCTAATGTTGATCGTTTAGCCTTCTTAAGAGAGATGGCTGATAAGATTTCCAAGTTTGCAAAAGATTCAAAGCCTCAATTAACAAAACAAAAATTCTTTATTGAAGGTGAAACTTATAATTTAGTTTTTGATAATCAGTTGATTGATTTGCTTGAGATACTTAGTCGTTTAAATGCGGAATTTTATCAGACATGGCAAGAAGCTTCAAAGGTAGCAATTGCTTGGGGCGTTGAATCTCAAAGAGATTACCAGAAAAATTATAAGTGTGATCCAAAACTTCCAAGTAATCCCAATCGTTTTTATTCAGATTTTCCTGGTTGGAGGGTATTTTTTGGTAAAGAACCATACAGAAAATCTATCGGGCTTTACAATACTTGGAAAGAAGCATCTAAGGCGACAATTGCTCTGGATGTTAAATCTAAAATAGAATACAAGAATAATTATAAGCTGGATCCAAAACTCCCAAGTAATCCTGATGCAAGCTACCTTGACTTTCCTGGTTGGCTAGTATTCTTAGGTGGAGAATTGAAAGAATATTATTCTACTTGGCAGGAAGCTTCTAAGGCAGCTATTGCTTTAGGAGTTAAAGGAGCTAGGGATTATATGGATAACTACAAGAGTGATTCAAAACTTCCAAGTACTCCTAATCAGTTTTATTCAGGTTTTCCTGGTTGGACAGTATTCTTGGGTGGAGAATTAAAAGAATTTTATTCTACTTGGCAGGAAGCTTCGAAAGCGGCTATTGCTTTAGGAATTAAATCACAAATGGATTATTTTAGTAGTTACAAGACAGATCCAAGACTTCCTAGTGCTCTTGATGTATATTATTCTGACTTTCCTGGTTTTACGGTATTCCTTGAAAAAGAATTTTATTCAACTTGGCAGGAGGCTTCGAGAGCGGCTATTGCTTTGGGAATTAAATCAGTAAATGATTATAGGGTTAATTACAAGATTGATCCCAAACTTCCTAGTTTTCCTTATAAGGCTTACCCGGATTTTCCCAGTTGGGCTGTATTTTTTGTTAAAGAATCAAGAAAAAAATTTGTCGATTTTTATTCAACTTGGCAGGAAGCATCTAAGTCAGTGATTGCTTTGGGGATTAAATCTAAAATAGAATACAAGAATAATTATAAACTGGATTCAAAACTTCCAAGTAATCCTAATTTAACCTACCATGACTTTCCTAGTTGGTTAGTATTTTTAGGTAAAAAAACAATTTAAAAGCTAGAATAAAATTTCTAGTTAAAAGCCAGACTTCATGTAAATGATTTCTGGCTTTTTTAATAAAAAAAAGACCTAAGAAATTAATCTTAGGTCTTTTTTATTTGAAAATAGAAGTAATTATTTTGCAACTTTTGGAGTAACCTCTCTGGTCGCTACAATATTTACTACTTTAGTAGTCTTTAGGTTACCATCAAATTTAATTAATTTTTTGGTAGTGAATTTGATAAAACCATCAGTGATAGCATAAAGAGTGTCGTCGTTGCCACGTCTTACACCTGTTCCTGGGTAATATTTAGTACCACGTTGTCTAATAATGATATTGCCAGCTTTAGCAATTTGGCCATCAGATAGTTTAACACCTAAACGTTTACTTTCTGAATCACGGCCAAGCGAGGTCGAACCCGCAGCTTTCTTATGAGCCATAAATTTATGATGAGCTAGGGCTTTAACCAAAAAAAGGCCTAAATGCCTAACCCAGCTTGTTCCTTACTTTGTTATTTCTTGCTTTATAATAACAAAGCAGGGAAAAACTGTCAACCCAAGATTAGTCTATCGGGTTTGTCTTAAAAAAGCCTAAAAAATTCCCCATTTTTCTATGGATTATTTTATAAAATATGCTATAATTGTCTCATCTATTTAATTAATTAAAACTAAACAAAAATATGATAAAAGTTGATCAAAACACCTGTATTGGTTGTGGTTTATGTGCTGGTATGTGCCCAGATGTCTTCGTTATGAACGCTGATGGCAAATCTGAAGCAACTAGCCAGGAAAATGTGGCTGCTGCTAAGGAAGCGGCTGCTGCTTGTCCAGTTAGTGCTATTACAGCTGAATAATAAATATGAGTGAAAATACTCTAAATAAAATAGAACAAGCCAGTTCGGTTTTTAAGCCTGAGATAAAGTCAGACCAAAAATTGGAAGTGGTTCAAGAAAACGTCGTTGAGAAATCAGCTTTAGAAAAAAAAGTTGAGCAGGAAGGTGTGTCTAAGCCAGAGGTTAAGGAAGGGGTAACTAAAGTTATCTCCACAACCCCAACCATTACTGATGATTATCATAAAAGACGTGAAGCTCAAATTGATGCTTATTTGTCTGATGGCTTAGGTGAAACATTTTTAGCTATGACTCCTGATAAACAGAAAATTTTTAAAGAAGAAGGGGAAGTGACGGCTAAAAAAATAAATGTTTTACTTGATGCCACTAAAGTTAATGTTGGCAAAATAATTGATTTAATTAAAAAATGGTTGCGACTAATTACTGGCATTAATCGTTTTTTCTTAGATCAAGAAGCTAAAATAAAAGCCGATAAAATTGTTAAGATGAAAAATAAATTATAGTTTTTTATGACTGATAATCTCATTTCGCCGGTAGCTAATAATTTTTTAAACAGCAACTACGTTTGGTTGCTCGTTGTTTTATTATCTTTCTTTTTACTAGCAATTGCTATTTTACTTATTAGATTATTTATTAGACGATCAACGGTTAATAATAGTTATTTTGAACATCAAATCTTTTTAGTAAAGTTGCCAAAGGAAAAACCAAAAGATAATGAAGTCGGTTATACTGTACAACAAATGAGAGAAGAGATTGCTAAAGGAGAAACTATCTTTGCTAGTATCGGCGGTTTGAGGGCGGAAAAAGGTTTTATGTCTTGGTTATATGGACGCCAAGATCATTTTTCATTTGAAGTAGTGGCTAATCAAAATAAAATTGCTTTTTATGTAGCCACCCCAAAAAACAATGCTCGGTATATCGAGCAACAAATTCATGCTCATTATCCAGAAGCTTCAATTGAAGAAATGGAAGATTATAATTCATTTGCTCCAGACTCTCAGGTGGCCGCTGGTTATTTACGGACCAAAAAAGCTTTTTACTTTCCGATTAAAACTTATCAGAAAATGGAAGTAGATCCGATGAATTCAATTATTAACGTAATGTCCAAGCTTTCAAAAGATGAAAGTATTGCCATTCAGTATGTAGTTCGAAGTGCGACTCCAGCTTGGCATTCTAAGGCTAAAAAAGTAGTTACTAAAATTATTGAAAAGAATTCCGTTAGTCAAGGAATTAAATCGGCCAATATTTTAGCTGACTTTTTAACTTTAATATCATTTTCCAGTAGCAAGCCAAAGGATATTAATATTCCAGTTATCCCTAAAACTTTAACCGAAGTAGAACGAGAAATGGTTAAAGCGATGGAAGAAAAAAATTCTCATTCCGGTCTGGATGTAAACATTAGAGTAGTGGCTTGCGCTAAAACTAAAATTCAAGCCAAGTTATATTTAGATAATATTTCCAGTTCATTTGGTGAATACAATAACTATTCTTATGGTAATAACTTTTCTCGAATTTCTGATGGCGGCGAGCGAGTAGTTCAAGATTTTATTTATCGTCGTTTTCAAGATAATATTAGTTTTTTGTTAAACACTGAAGAACTAGCTAGTATTTTTCATTTTCCTTTAAAGTATACTGAGACCCCAAATATTTTATGGCTAACTGCTAAAACAGCGCCAGCCCCATCAGATGTACCAAACGAGGGCTTACTATTAGGTGAAAATGTTTATCGTGGTGTTAAGAAAGAAATCAGAATTAAACGAGCTGACCGTCGTCGACATATGTATGTCGTTGGTAAATCTGGTGTTGGTAAATCAGTACTACTTACTAATATGGCGGTTCAAGATATTGAAAATGGCGAAGGTGTTTGCGTAATGGATCCTCACGGTGATTTAATCGCTGATATCTTAGAACGTATTCCACCGGAACGCGCTGAGGATGTTATTGTTTTCTCGCCAGCTGATTTAGATCGACCACTCGCTTTAAACTTATTAGAATTTGATCCCCGTTACCCAGAACAAAAGAGTTTTGTGATTAATGAGATGATTGGTATTTTTGATAAGTTGTATGACCTTAAGGCTACTGGTGGTCCAATGTTTGAACAGTACATGCGAAATGCCATGTTACTTATTATGGATGATATTGAAAGTGGTTCAACTTTAATGGAGATTCCAAAAGTATTAGCCGACGAAAATTTCCGTCGCCTAAAATTATCTCGTTGTAAAAATAAAACAGTCGTTGATTTCTGGCATAACGAAGCGGAGAAGGCGGGCGGAGAAGCGGCCTTAGCTAATATTGTTCCTTATATCACTTCCAAGTTAACGCCATTTATTTCCAATGATATGATGCGGCCAATTATTGGTCAGCAAAAAAGCTCTTTTAATTTCCGTGATTTGATGGATAATCAAAAGATTTTACTGGTAGAATTATCTAAGGGTGTAGTTGGTGAAATGAACGCTTATCTTCTAGGTATGATTATTGTGGGTAAGATTTTAATGTCAGCTTTATCACGTGCTGATATGCGTGCCGAAGATCGTAAAGATTTTTATTTATACATTGATGAATTCCAAAACTTTACCACTAATTCAGTTTGTCAGATTTTATCTGAAGCCAGAAAATATGGTTTAAATTTAGTTATTGCTCATCAATATATTGGTCAGCTATCCAAAGGACAGGATACCGCCATTAAAGATGCCGTCTTTGGTAACGTTGGTACAATGCTCAGCTTTAAAATTGGCTCTGAGGATGCTGAATTTTTGGTTAAAGAATTTGCTCCCGTCTTCAATGAATTTGATTTAATAAATATTGATAAAGGTTCCGCTTGTCTTAAATTATTAGTTGATAATAGCACCACTCGTCCATTTTCCCTTAAGACTATCTGGCCAATTTTAGGGGTACAACGTAAAGAGATGATTGCTAAGATAAAAACCTTATCTAGACTTAAATTTGGTCAAGATAAACGCTTGGTAGAATTAGAGATAAACCGCCGCTCTAACCCACCTTTACAGAAGCCCGAAAGTCCGTTAAATTAATAAAAAAGATTGAATTTATGTCCACATTATACCGAGATTATAGGCCAAGTAGCTTTTCCCAAGTTTTTGGGCAAAACCACGTTAAAATAGCCTTACAAAACGAAATAGCTAGCAATAAATTGGCGCACGCCTATCTTTTTTGTGGACCACGAGCGGTTGGAAAAACTACTTTGGCTCGTGTTTTGGCTAAGGCAATCAATTGCACTAACCGTAAAGAAACTGATAGTGAGCCTTGTAATGCTTGTCCTAGTTGTTTAAGTATTTCAAATGGTAGCAATTTAGACATTGTCGAAATTGATGCGGCTTCTAATACTGGCGTTGATAATGTTAGAGAGAACATTATTGCTTCAGCTCGCGTAGTTTCTGGCCGCGTTAAATATCGCGTCTTCATCATTGATGAGGTGCATATGCTTTCTATCTCAGCTTGGAACGCACTGCTAAAAACTTTAGAAGAGCCACCAAAAAATGTTGTCTTCATTTTGTGTACAACCGAAATTCACAAAGTTCCAGCTACTATTATTTCTCGTTGTGAACGTTATGACTTCAAACGGATTAGTATTGCTGATATTGTTAGTAAGTTACAAAACATTGTTAGCTCAGAAAAAGTTGATATTGATACCGAAGTTTTAGAAGCAATTGCTAGACAGTCAGGTGGACACTTGCGTGATGCGGAAAGTTTATTGGGTCAGGTTTTATCTTTAGGTGAAGGTAAAATTACTTGGGACCAAGCGGAGCTAATTGTCCCTCGCCATCACCATAATGAAATAATTGATTTGTTAGAATTTATTTCTAAAAAAGATATTAGTCACGCCATTAAACTAATTAATACTATTGTTGATAATGGTTTGAATTTAAAAAGTTTTGTGGGTGAGGGCGTAACTGTGCTTCGCAAAATGCTACTTAACAAAGCTAATCCAGGATTGGCTGAAAGTTTAGGTTTGGATTTAGGCGATAGTGCAGAAATAAAAATTGGGGCACTAACTACCGAACTTAAAATTGAACAAATAATTTCTTATCTAGAAGCTTTTTTAGATGTATATAATAATTCCACCTCATCTTTCATTGTTCAATTACCACTAGAGATAAAGGTAGTGCAATTATGTTTAGGGGAAACGGTTGTAAATGTTACAACTCCAAGTGTTAAATCAATCGTTACGCCAACATTTACTAAAGCTCCAGCGATAGATAAAAAAGACGAGACGGCGATTAAAACAGAAACAGTTTCCGCTATTACAAACATTGCCAGCAATTTACCTTATGAAGAGGTAGCGGCTAAATGGTCAGAATTTTTAAATAGACTCAAAAGCGTTAATCATTCTTTGTCTTTTATTTTACAAAACTGTAAGGTCAGCGAAATAGCTAATGGAAAATTATCGTTAGTATTTAAATATAAATTTCACCGTGATCGGATTAATGACGCCAGTATCAAACCTTTAGTTGAAAAAACTTTAGCGGATGTTTATGGTGGTTTAGTGAACCTTGATTTATTAATTGATGAAAACTTAGACTTAGTAACTGTCGCACCTGAATCCATGGCGCCTTCCTCCGCGGTGGCGGAACAAACATCTAATACCTCTTCCGAAAAAAATAATTCCGAAGAGCCAAACAACTTATTAAATAATTTATTACAAACTTTTGGCGGGGAAGTAATCAGTTAAAATAATTACCACCATTTAGTTTAAAAATATATGTTAGACATAAAAAGAATTCGTGAAAACACTGAGGAGGTAAAAAACGCCTTGCTTAAAAAAATGGATGCTGCCGATTTAGATTTAGAATCTATTATTGCTTTAGATGATAAGCGTAAAGATTTTACATCTGAGTTAGAAGAGATGTTAGCTTATCGTAACAAAGCTTCTAAAACAAAACCAACACCAGAAATGATTGTTGAAATTAGAGAGCTTGGTGAAAAAATTTCTATTAAAAAAGAGGAATTAGAAAAAGTTGAAGCAGAATTACTAGAAAAATTAGGTGCCTTGCCTAATACTCCCGCCCATGACGTTGTCGCTGGTGGTAAAGAAAATAATGAAGTTACTTATACATTTGGTACTAAGCCAGAATTTACTTTTGAACCAAAAGATCATGTTGAACTAGCCACTTCCTTAGGTTTAATTGATTACGAACGTGCTACTAAAATGTCTGGTTCTGGTTTTTGGTGTTACACCGGTCTAGGTGCTCTTATTGAATGGGCTTTACTTTCATACTTTATCGATTTTCATACTAAGAATGGTTATCGTTTCATGATTCCACCATTTTTACTAACCGAGAAATCAGCTTACACTTCTGGTCATTTGCCTAAATTTAGAGATGAATTATTTTGGACTCAAGACGGTACTTGTTTAAATGCCACCTCAGAAATGATGATGGGAAATTATCACCGTGAAGAAATTTTACGTGGCGAGGATTTGCCTTACAAATATTGTGCTTATTCAGCTTGTTTTCGTCGTGAAGCTGGTTCTTATCGCCAAGAAGAACGCGGCATGATTCGCGGTCATCAATTTAATAAAGTGGAAATGTTTATCTTCTGTCGTCCAGAAGAGTCATGGAAGATGTTTGATGAGATTACAAACAATGCTCAGAAGTTAGTTGAGGGTTTAGGTTTACATTATCAATTATCAAAATTAGCGGCGCAGGATTGTAGTGCCGCCATGGCTAAAACTTATGACGTTGAAGTTTGGATTCCTAGTATGAATATTTACAAAGAAGTTTCTTCAATTTCTAATGCTTTAGATTACCAAGCTCGTCGTGGTGATACTCGCTTCAAAGATAAGACTGCCGTTACTACAGAATTTGTTCATACTTTAAACGCCTCAGGCTTGGCTACTAGTCGTTTACTACCAGCTATTTTAGAACAATTCCAACAAGCTGACGGTTCAGTTATTATTCCAGAAGTTTTAAGAAAATATTTACCAGGACAAGAGATTATAATTAAACCAATTGTAAAATAATGAAAAAAACTGTACTCATCTTAATAATATTTTTTTGTTTGGTGCCGACTTATTTTGTCCGTGCCCAAGAAAAAAACCCAAAGACTGTAAATTATTTTTTACATTGGTCTATTACTGAGAGTGAGGCCAGGGAACTAGCCAAGTGGGATTTTTTAGTTTTAGACATGGAAGTTCAGGAAAATAACCCTAGTGAACTGCGACTTATTAGACAGCTTAATCCAAAGATAAAAATAATTGCTTATATATCCTCAGAGAGTTTATTCGATTCTTCTTATAACTCCAATGAGTCAGTACTTCGAAAAGACTTAAATGCGGAGATTGATAGTTCTTGGTGGCTGCGCGATGAAGGTGGTAATCGTTTATCTGATTGGCCAAGCGCTTATGTTTTAAATGTTACCGATTCTTGTAAGACAGTTAACGGCAAAAGATGGAATGATTTTTTACCGGAATTTGTAGCTAATAATATCATGAGCTCAGGTTTATGGGATGGTGTTTTCTATGACAATGTTTGGAACGGTGCCGCTTGGTTTAATGGCGGCAATGTTTCTTTATTAAATAATGGACATCGCAGTTCTGCTGCTGAATTAAATAACGCCTGGGTAGATGGCATGAAAAAGATTTTTAGTAAAACCAAAGAATTGTGGCCAGGAGGAATAATTGTTGGTAATGGTAGCTTAGTAGGTGATTATCAAAAATCTTTAACCGGTTGGATGCTAGAAGATTTTCCCACTCCTTGGGAAAATGGTGGCACTTGGTCTGGTGTAATTCAGTCTTATCTAAAATTAAACGGATCTTATAATATTGTAAACACTTCCGCGTCTTCGCAAACTGATTATACTCGTTTCCGTTATGGACTAACTAGCTCTTTAATGGGCAATGGTTATTATAGTTTTGATTATGGTCCATCTAATCATGGTCAATTTTGGTGGTACGATGAGTACGATGTTGATTTAGGAGGCAAACAAACAGTCGCTTATAATATGTTAGACAGAACCAATACGACTATTAAACCAGGACTTTGGCGCCGCGATTTTACCAATGGAATTGCGATTGTTAATTCAACCGACAAAGAACAGCGTTACGCTTTTGCTAAAGAAGAATTTGATCATATAAATGGTGCTCAAGCCCCACTGATAAATAATGGTAAAAAAATTAACTGGATAGCCTTAGCGCCTCGCGATGGCGTCTTGCTACTTAAACGTCCAACTGTTATTCGTGATAATTGGTTTACCAACGGTAACTTCTTTAGAATTTTTAATAATCAAGGCACTCAAGTTACTAATGGTTTTTTTGCTTATGTTGATAGCTATGCTGGTAGTCAGCCTTTATTATTCCATAATTTTTTTGGTAACTCCGACGAACAAATCGCTTCAGTTTCCGGCGGTGCTTTAAAGATTGTTAGTAACGGTAAACAAGTTTTATCATTTAGACCTTACGATGCTTTCAAGGGTAACTTTGGTATGGCTTCCGCTGATTTAAACGGTGATGGAGTTCAAGAGATTGTTACAGGAGCTGGTAACGGTGGCGGACCACAAGTTAGAATTTTTAATTTGGCCGGAAAAGTAAAAGGCAGTTTCATGGCTTATGATAAAAATTTCCGCGGTGGCGTTAACATCGCCGTTGGTGATTTAGATGGTGATGGTCGCGCTGAAATTGTTACTGGCGCTGGTTCAGGCGGCGGTCCTCATGTTAGAATTTTTGATGTTTCTGGTAAATTAAAATCTCAGTTCATGGCTTATGATAAAAATTTTCGTGGTGGTGTTAATGTAGCTGTCGGTGATGTTGATGGTGACGGACAAAATGAAATTATTACCGGACCAGGCCGCGGTGGCGGACCACAAGTTAAAGTCTTTAGTATGAACGGTCAAGAGAAAAATAGCTTCATGGCTTATGATAAAAATTATCATGACGGAATTTTTGTGGCCGCTTATGATGTAAATAATGATGGTATAGTAGAAATTTTAACCGGTATTTCTGGTTTTTAAATTAAATAATTTAAAATATATGTCTAATCATTTAAAAGCTTGGTGGGAAAGACGTAAAGCAAAACATTATCTAAAAAGTCATTGGCACTTATTTGCTGATATTGCTTTGGCAACAATTATTCTTTGTTTAATTATTGGACTAATAGTTATTACTCAAACAGCTAAGCAAAAAGTTGATACTACTCCAGTTGAACATGTTTCTAAAATTACAGCTACAAAGCCAGATGAATCTTTGGTTGTAAAAACAGAAATAAATAAAATTAATATTCGCTCCGGTGAATCTATTACCTTACATTTAAACTTAAAGAACAGTAGTAATAAAGATATTACAAATATTGTTTTAAGACCAGAATTTTTAAGCAACAGTTTTTCTATTGTTAAAATTGAAAATAATAAATTATCAATCGCAAAATTAGCGGCTGGAGCCAGTAGTGAATCTGACGTCTTGGTAGTTATAAATGTTAAAGCCGGCTCACCAAGGGCCGTTAATTGGTCCCTTAAGGCAACTTATGATATCGATGGTCAAAATTATAACAATAGTTATGATTTGAATTCTTTAAAGTTAATAACTGATTTAAAAATAACAGCCGCCGCTTATTATAATAGTCAACAAGGTGATCAATTGGGCAGTGGGCCAATTCCACCAATGTTGGGCTTACCAACTAACTACTGGATATTCTTTGAAGTCTCTGATAACGATAACGACTTAAACAACTTAACAATCAGTGCTAAATTACCAGAGGGTGTTACTTTAACTAATCATAAAACTTTAAGTGCTGGTGAATTTAATTATGATGAGAGTCAAAAAAGAATTACTTGGACAGTAAAAAAAGTTAATATAGATGATACTCATTATCAAGTTGGCTTTGAAGTTCAATTATTACCATTGACAAAACAAGTTGGCTTAAGCCCACTCTTACTTACTAACGTTTCTTATTTAGTAACGGATGCTTATACTAGTGAAAAATTAAGTGGTAAATTGCCATATATTGATACTTCACTACCATTAGATGTAATAAACAAAGGCCAGGGACAAGTAGTAAAATAATTTTTTTAAGTCATGATAAATAAATTAAGACAATTATTTAAACCAAGATATCAAACGCTTAATGTTTTAGAAATAAAACGTCAGGCAATTTTGGATAACTATAAACTACTTCAAGCTAATCAGCCAGAAGCGGTCATCTTTCCCGTTTTAAAGTCTAATGCTTATGGTCATGGACTTTCTGAGTTATGTCTTATCCTGAACGACTCTGCGGCTTCTATGGTGGTAGTAGATTCATATCCTGAAGCTCAAACAGCCCTTCGTTACTTTAAAAGAAAGGTTTTAGTTTTAGGTGAGATGCCAGCTAAAGCTTATTCTTACTGTGATTTAAAACGAAGCGAATTTTGTGTTTACAATCAAGAGTCTTTAGCGGTTTTATCAAAAATGGGCCGGGCTAAAATTCACTTATTTATTAATTCAGGCATGAATCGTGAAGGCATTAAAGATATTAAAGTTTTTTTAGATGATAATAAAGAATTACTGGCTAAAGTTGAGGTCGTTGGTTTTTGTTCTCATTTAGCCGCTTCCGAAGAAGAAGCTGATTCTAACGAGCAACAACTAACTAAATTTTTAAGCGATTTAGAAATTTTGCAATCAACTGGATTTAATCCGAAGTGGATTCATTTAGGAAATTCTGCCGCTATTTTTTCTCTACACAACGAAAAATTAACCGCTTTTAGAAGTGGTTTATCATTGTATGGTTATAATCCTTTTGATGAATCAAATATTAATTTTTCTAAAGCCAATGATTTAAAACCAGCTTTACGTTTATTATCGACAGTTGTCTCTATTCAGGATTTAAATGTTGGTGATAAAGTCTCTTATAATGGTACTTATCAAGCTAGTTCGACTGGCCGCATTGCCGTTATCCCATTTGGTTATTATGAAGGATTAGTCAGAAGTTTATCGAACTTAGCTAGTTTAGTTTGGGAAGACGCAGGGAAGAGACATTATTTAAAAATTGCTGGTCGAATCTGTATGAATCTTTGTTGTTTAGAAGTGAATAATTTAAATGTTAGAGTTGGTGATAAAATTGAAATAATTTCTTGGAACAAAGAAGATAAAAATTCTTTAGGAAATTTAGCTAAACTGGCTAATAAAATTACTTATGAATTGTTAGTTAGTCTACAATCTAACATTAGAAGAATAATTGTTTAAATATAAAAATTAAAATATGTCAACAGGGAAGAGACGACCAAGAAGCTACCAAATTAAAAAAGATTATCAAACCAAAAATTTGAAAAATCCTTTTTTTCATTCTAATAAAGATGGTAAAAAACCAAGAACTATTGGTATTGGTTTTTATATTATTGGTATTATCTTAATTATTTTATTTGTTTTATATGGTTTATTTTTATCACCACTTTTTACTATAACCAATATTAAAATAAATGGTTTAGGACGTTTACCGGAAAGTGCTATTTCCCAGCGTTTATGGGATCAAACTAATAAAAAGAGTATTTGGCCACTAACTCAAAAAAATCTTCTATTATTTAAAACTAAGGATGCCGAGACTGACCTAATGGCTAATTTTAATTTTTCTAAAATAAAAATAAATAAACAATTATTTAATTCTTTGTCGGTTGATATTGAAGAGCGCCCTTATGCTTTTATTTGGCAAGAGCAGGGAGCAAGCTACTATAGCGACTCTAAGGGCTTTATAATTAAGGATAGCCAAGTTAATCCTGATGATCTTAAAAAGTTCCCTGTTATTGAAAACCAAACTCCAGATACTTTAATTGAAAATGATTATTTAAAAATTGATCCTAGTTATTTAACCTTTATTTTTGCGGTTAAAAGTGCAGCTGAAAAAAATCCCGAAACAGCCATTTCTAAATTTATAATTAGCCAGGAGTTAAATACTGTTAAGGTTCAATTTCAAAGTGGTCTGCTAGCTTATTTTAGTATCAAAGATGATGCCGCCAAACAAATCGATAAATTCCTTATTGTCAAAAGGGAAAAAATAAAGGATAATTTAGGTAGCGTAAATTACGTTGATTTACGTTATGGTGATAAAGTTTATATTGGTAATAAATAATACATATGGAACAACTATTTAAAATACTCTTTACAGCGGCGGTAATTATTTTCGGTTTATTATTTATCGGCGTTTTTCTTTTAATCATCAAAATTGTTTTGATGTTTACTCCTCAGGTAAATATTCTAGGCTTGTTAATCCAATAAACGCCTTAAAAGCGTTTTTAATGGCGACTTGATAAGTCTTTGGGTTTACGGTATAATTACTCTATAAACTAAGTGTAAGAATTATTATACTCAGTTACTTTAAACCCATAACTATACTCCTTATGTCCACTGCTTTGCCTTTGTTTGATGACTTTTTGCTCAATTTGAAGGTCAACAACTACTCCCCGGAAACCTATTATAATTACGAACGTGACCTTAAGGTTTTTGAAGATTTTTTATTTGATAATGGAATTGATTTTAGTAAATTATCTAAAAAAGATATCTTAAACTACAAAGCCTTCCTGACATCTTATGACCGTAAGACGGCTTTAGCCCAAGAATCTAAAATTCGTCTAAATGCATATTCAATTAACCGGATGTTGTCGGTTTTGCGCTCATATGTCAGATATTTAATTGAAATGGACTTCCCTGTATCTGTTGCGCCAGATATGATCAAAATGCTTAAAACTATTAGGAAAAACTCACAAGTTGCCGAACTTGACGAATTTGTGAAATTATTGCAGTTCCCGTCAACCTTCGAAAAGAACCGTTTAATTGGTCTAAGAAACAGGGCAATGCTCGAAGTCCTCTTCTCTACCGGAATGAGAATTTCCGAGCTCATTAATTTAAAGATAAAACAGATTGATAAAGCAGGTCGTATTTTCGTTTTAGGTAAAGGAAAAAAAGAACGCTTTGTCTATCTAACCCCACGGGGTAAAGAGCACCTAGAGGCCTATTTGGCCACTAGAACGGACAATTCCCCCTTTGCCTTTGTTCCCTACCGCGGCCAAAATTCGGCTGACCTAGATCGTAAAATTTCACCAGTTTATTTACAAACTACCATTAAAAAATATCGTGAATTATTAGATATTAATTTACCAATTTCGGCCCACTCTTTGCGTCACGGCTTTGCGACTTACTTAGCCGAGGCTGGTGCTAATCCAGCCGCTATTCAAGTTCTGTTGGGCCATGAATCACTGGAAACTACCACTCGCTACGTTCATGCCTCTGATTCATATGCTCAAAAGGCGCAGAAACAATTTCACCCTTTAAAGGATTAAGTAATTTTTATATATTGACATTACTTAATAAAAATGATGTAATATTTTTATAGTTTTTTAAAATAATAATAACCAAATAAAATCACAAATCATGAACAGCGAATTAGATTTACAGAATGAAATTAAGCTAGTTGTTGATTACACAAAAACTCTAGAACAAGCTATTGCTGACGGGAAATATGATAAGAAAAATGAAAATATTAATGACAAAAACTTTCCCGTTTCTCCAAAAATGATTGGAAAAAAAATAGAAGTATCGGCAAAAATATTTCCTTTTAATTGTCAAACTAGCTCAGAGGATGTTATTTTTGAAATGAGCAAGGTCGGTTACCGTCCAGCCACCTTAATGGAATTATTGGTTTTAGGATGTTTATATCCTGAGCTACAAAGACAATTTACTATTATTGCTCTAGGCTCAATTCAGCTAACTTATACCGATTTTAAAAGTGTAGCTCATTATCGTTTTGTGCCTTGTTTGTATCTTGGCTTATTTTCTAAGCGTCAACTTTGTTTGAGATCGTTTGATTCTAGCACTGATGTTAATGAGCGTTATCTCGGTATCCTTATTAGCTAATTATTATAAAAAACCCGTTTCAAAATGAAACGGGTTTTTTCTTAGTATTCTATATTATTGTGGCAAGTAATTAAGTGGGTTAACTGGAATACCATCTTTTCTAACTTCAAAGTGTAAGTGAGAACCAGTGGTAAATGGACCAGAGCCAATGCCATGAGGTGCGCCACCAGTTTTACCAATTACATCACCCTGATGAACATATTGATCAGTGACCACTGAAACGCCAGAAACGTGACCATAAACAGTTGATAGACCGTTATTATGAATAATCATAATATAGGAATAAGCAGTTGAGCCATCGAACTTAACACGGGCCACATAACCATCGGCGGCGGCTCTTAAGGTACTTCCCTGGGGTGATCTAATATCAATGGCTGGATGTTCGCCAATTATTTTACGATATGGATAATCGGGGTCATGGAAATAAGTAGTAATGGTACGACCAGTAATTGGCCAGGCAATATCAGAAGAACCGCTTTCTAATTTCTGTTTGTCTTTTTGAGACATTTTCTGACGAATGGTAGCTTCTAAACCGGCGACCTCATTCTCTGCTTGTAATTGTTGTTTTTTAGCTTCATTTAATAATCTTTGGTATTCCGCTTCGGATGATTTTGTTTCTTCTAGTATTGCGCCCTTACTTTGTTGTTCATAAGATAAATCATCAACTTTTTTTTCTAGATCAGTCTTTAAAGCAGTTAAATCTTTATTCTTAGCATCTAGATCAAGCTGACTTTTTTCCAACTGATCTTTTTTATTAGTTAAAGAGTCTAAACCTTCTTTGATTTTGTCGTTAGTGTTTTCTAAATATTTAGCCTGATTTAAAAATTCTGATAAGTTATCATTTAATAGAAGCATCTCGATGGTAGAAACTTGATCTTGTTTATAAACCAATCGTAATAAATTTCCGATATGTTCTTTCTCGGTATCAATATCACTGTTAACATTTTCAATGTCTAACTGGATTTTTTTTATTTCTAAATTAGTTTTATCAATATCGACATTAGTACTTTCGATATCCAATTGAGTTTTGGCGGCTCTATTTTCTAAAATTGATAATTGATTATTAAGACTATCTTGATCTTGGCGGGTTTTATCAATGGCATCTTGATAAGCTTTTTGTTTGCTGGCCAAGTTATCCATTTGTTTTTTCTGAGCTTGGATTTTATCATTTAAAGCTTTAATTTCCGCATCAATAGATCCGGCTTGTCCAAAAACAGAAGCCGAAGTGCTAAGCACGCCAGTTAAAATAAGAGCTAGTAAAAGTATTGGTAGTTTTTTCATAATTTGATTATACCATTTTTTGCGTTTTGTGTAAATACTTTATTATTTATTTAGAGCCTCTTTAATTCTATTTAAAGTTTTTTCTTTGCCTAGTGCCCAAGAAACTTCAAATGGACTAGGACTATTCTTTTCTCCAGTAACGGCTACACGCCAAGGCCACAAGTAATCGCCATTTTTTTTGTCATTACTCTTAAGATACATAAAGACATCTTCTTCTAAGTTTTCTTTAATCCAATTATCTTCTGATACTTTTTCTAAAACAGTAAGTAGTTCTTGCAAATTATTTTTAGCATCTTCTAAGGTTAATGTTTTCCAAAGTAATAATTCGCTAGAATATTCTAAGTCTTTAAAAAAGTAAGCTGATGTTTCGACGATATCTTGCAAGGTTTTTAAGCGGTCACAACCAATCGCAATTATTCGATCAAGATAAGTATTGTTTAAATTATAACCAGCGGTCTCTAAAAATGGTTTGCATAACGCAACTAACTCCTCAGGTTTTTTAAGGCGAATATAATAACCGTTATAGTAATTTAATTTTTCAATATCAAAGACAGCTGGCGAGATGCCGATGCCGGCGACAAAAAATTCTTTTACTAATTCTTCTAAAGATAAAATTTCATTGTCACCTTTAGGATGCCAACCAAGTAAAGCACAGAAATTAATAATTGCTTCTGGTAGATAACCTTTGGCTACAAAATCTTCGACAAAAACATCGCCCTTACGTTTAGATAACTTCCCTCCTTCTTTGTTTAAAATTAATGGGAAATGAATAAACTTAGGTGGTGTCCAATCTAAGGCTTGGTACAATAAAATATTTTTTGGATAAGACGGAATCCATTCGTCGCCGCGAGTCACGTGAGAAATCTCCATGGTGTGGTCATCAACGACGCTAGCAAATTGATAAGTTGGTATGCCATTAGATTTAATTAAAACTTGATCATCTAGATCGGTGGCGTCAAAAGTTATGTCGCCGCGTAATTCGTCGTGAACGGTAACTTTACCAACAAGTGGCATCTTTTGTCGTATTACATATGATTCGCCAGCCGCCGCTCGTTTATCGCTTTCCTCTAGCGATAAATCACGACACAACCTGTCATAACGAGGTGGTAATTTATGAGCTTCTTGCTCAGCTCGCATTTCTGTTAAACGATCTTCAGTGCAGAAACAGCGATAAACTTTTTCTTCTTTAAGTAGTTGGTCCGAGTATTTTTTATATACATCAATTCTTTCGCTTTGAGTGTATGGTCCGTAAGTACCACCGACATGAGGGCCTTCATTAAATTTAATATTGAAATCGTCTAATACTTTAATCAGTTTTTCAGCGGCCCCTTCAACTTCTCTCTTGGAGTCAGTGTCTTCGATACGTAAAATTAATTCGCCGCCTAAATTTTTAGCAATTAAGTAATCAAATAAAGCCACGCGAAAATTGCCGATATGTAAAAAACCGGTTGGTGATGGCGCAAAGCGAATTCTAATTTTGTCAGTCATATGTTTTAGTTAACAGTTTCTATAAATTTAGTTAGGAATTTTTTATACCCCTCGCGACGTACCGGATGAACAGTTTCAATAAAATTATCGATGGAAACCCATTGCCAAGCGGCGTGGTCCCAGTAATTAATTTTTATATCTTCATCATAACCAGTAAATTCAGCAATTAATAATCCTTGTTTTTGTCCTTTGTAACCAGATCTTCCAGAATTAAGTCCCACTTTAGCAAACTCATAAACATGTAAGTGATTAAAAGTTTTTTTAACAATAAATTTATCAGTGCCTAATTCTTCTCTTAGTTCTCTGGCTCCGGCTACTGCTAATTTTTCACCATCAGTACCTCCTTGGGGTATTTGCCAGTGATCATGGTCATCTTGGCGTTCTACTATTAATATTTTTATACCACTACTAGTTTTTTTATAAAGCATCGCGGCTACATTGGAGCGATATAAAAACGGTTGAATCACAATACTATTAAAAGCCTTTAATCCAAAGACGACAGTCGCCTGCCAGATTCGCTTAAATCTTTTTGGTTGTTTGATTAAGCGCCAAAGCCACTCAATTCCTAAACTTCTAATTATTTTAGGGGCTCGTTTT